>ERZ772812.47-NODE-47-length-136325-cov-4.125750_pt1 | contig 136325 bp, 106 predicted proteins | sample MGYA00511343_ERZ772812 | MGnify/ENA primary metagenome ERZ772812 (study PRJEB29015, sample SAMEA2737706) | human gut metagenome | biome: human gut; feature: human-associated habitat; material: faeces | place: China | collected 2012 ...
ATTTACAAAGTCTGCATCCAAGTCTTCCATGCAATGCTTGGCAAGTTCAGAAGGCTCAGAAGTAGTCAGATAACGAGCAGGAATAATTACATCAGTGTCAACATCGCGACCATAGCGATGAACGGTTCCTTTAAACTGCATGTGCTTCTCCTAATCTAAATCTTCAGGAAGACCAATGTGACCAAGTACGGCACTTGCTGCCGCAACTGCAGGTGAAGACAGATAAACTTCACTCGTGGGATCACCCATGCGGCCTACAAAATTGCGGTTTGTGGTAGCAATAGAACGTTCTCCAGCTGCCAAAATACCCATATAGCCGCCCAAGCAAGGACCGCAGGTAGGAGTAGAAACTGCGCAATTTGCATCCAAGAAAATATCCATCAAACCTTCTTCGATGCATTGACGATATACCTGCTGAGTCGCAGGAATAATAATGCAACGAACGTTAGGATTGACTTTATGACCCTTCAAAACCGCAGCCGCTTGACGCATATCTTCAATACGACCATTCGTACAAGAGCCAATAACAGACTGATCGATGGTAATATCACGCGCTTCTGCTGCTGGACGAGTATTGGAAGGAAGATGAGGGAATGCAACCGTAGGAACAATGTCAGCTGCATTGATGTTGTATACCTTTGCATAAACCGCATCGGGATCGGAATGATATTCCTTATAGGGACGCTCGGTACGGCCATCCATATAGGCGCGAGTAACCTCATCAACGGCAATAAGACCTGCTTTGCCGCCTGCCTCGATTGCCATATTTGAAATGGAGAGACGTTCATCCATGGTTAGGCTCTCAATAGCGCTTCCACGGAATTCCATAGCCTGATAAAGAGCACCGTCAACGCCAATCATACCAATGATATGCAAAATAATGTCTTTGCCAGTAACGCCAGGCTGAAGCTGTCCTTCAACATTAAACAAGATTGACTCAGGAACCTTAAACCAAGCTTTACCAGTTGCATAACCAATAGCAGCATCAGTAGAACCAACACCGGTAGCAAAAGCTCCCAATGCGCCATAAGTGCAGGTATGACTATCGGCACCAATAATTAGGTCGCCCGCACCAACTACGCCCTGCTCTGGTAGGAGTGCATGCTCAACACCCATGCATCCAACTTCATAAAAATGCGTAATGCCTTGCTCACGCGCAAACTCACGCGTCATTTTTGCCTGCTCAGCACTTTGAATGTCCTTATTGGGGACATAATGATCAGGAACAAGCGCAATCTTGGTGGGGTCAAATACTTTGTCAACGCCAACCTTTTTGAATTCTTTGATTGCAATAGGTGCCGTAACATCGTTCGACAAGACAAGATCAAGATCGCACTCGATTAGTTGACCGGGAACTACTTCTTCGAGTCCTGCATGCGCGGCAAGAATTTTCTCGGCCATAGTCATCGGGCGTGCCATGTTCTCTCCTTCTATGTTCGTCTTGTGATAAAACTCATTCATTATAACACCGCCCTATACACGGAATTACGGGTTGGCGCGGTTAAACGTGTTACAACTTTGTTTCGCCCGCAAACGGTCATACATACAAAAGGAGCGGCATTTTTACCAACACCGATACGCTGCCCCAATAAGATGGAATTTGATATACTATTTAGGTTATTGCAACTTACGCAGATAGGTTTCTTATACGGTGAAATTCAACTTCCGAAATCTTTTTGCCGGCTTAGTAATTATCATTGTTCTGGCATTCGTCTTTCTTCGCGGTGACCAGTTAAATGAATTGGCAGCCACCATGGCACAAGGTGCCATGATCCCTCTCGTTATTGCAATCTTTACTCAGCTTTGCAAATACTTTTCCCAAAGCTTTGCCTACAAATATTCTTTCCAGGCGGTCGGAGAAACCATGCACCCCAAGCATACCCTTCCGCTTGTATTCGGTACTTTTTTTCTTAACACTGTTTTTCCGAGCCTAAACCTTGCGGGAACCACGTTGGTGGTAGACGATGCACGCAGACGAGGTATTGCACCTGGTAAAGCAACCTCCGCAGCAATACTGATGCAAATTACGGTTGACTCGGCTTTTGCAACCATCATGATTATCAGCTTCACGATTTTAGCCCTTACCGTTGGTTTGTCTCCTTTATGGCTTTTGTTGGGCTTGCTGGTAATTCTTTTGGTCAGCGTCCTTATTGGTATCATGGTTCTTGGAAACAAAAACCCTGCCCTTATTATTCGAGTACTCACGCCAATCTCTAACTTCATCAACAAAGTACTCGTTCGCTTTAAGAAAAAGCCTCTGGAGCCTTGGGTGGAAAAAACCATCATGAGCTTCTCTGGTGCCGCAAAACTTATTGCAAAGAATCCGAAATCTACTGCGAAAGCATTTGGCTGCTCGATTATTGCGAGCTGTTGTGAGCTTTCCGCTTTTGCTCTCGTCGGCTTTTCTTTCGGCGTGAGCGTTCCTGAATCTTTGGTTTGCGGCTATGTGGTTGCCACCTTATTTGCAATGATATCTATCACCCCTCAAGGAGTAGGCGTTGTAGAAGCAGCAGTTACGGTTGCTTTCACTGCTTTTGGTGCTTCAGCAACGGCAGGTATGGCAATTGGTTTGGTATATCGTGGCATTGTTTTCTGGATGCCCTTTATCATTGGAGCCATCCTTATTCAAACCACCAAAACCTTCCGACCTACCAAAAATAAATCAAAAGCAGACACCTCTAAAGCGGGTAACTTTAACTACGAGCGCAGAAAAGCTGCTCTCACCAAGGAAGCAAGCGAAAAACGTGATATGAGAAATGCGCATCGTCCGCATATACCCAATGCTTCTTCCAGCGAAACTGATTCAATCAATCAAACTTATTCGAATACAACCAATACTTCTCAATCCAAGAAGAGTGATTGCGAAGAGGAAACAGAACCAACCCTTTAGCTTAAATACCCTAAAAGAGCGGGGCTCTAAAGTGGCATCTCGCCAAATAAAGTAGCATCTGACCAAGAAAGGAAGCTGCATGCCTAGTTTTATCAAACATCTTGCCAAACACCACGCGAAGCTATCGTCGTTTTCGTCAAATTTATCCTGTTACCCCCGAGCTTATGACTCAATGGGTTGATAACGCACGAGTGAGCGCTAGCGCAGGAAACAAGCAGCCTTTACGCTATCGAATCGTAACCGACAAAGAACAGTGCGCACAGATTTTCGAAACCCTTACCTGGGCAGCAGCTCTTCCCGATTGGGATGGACCCGAACCGGGACAGCGCCCAACAGGTTACATTATCATGGCAACTGACTCCGAAACTTTCAAAGGAGAACTCTGGCGCTTCGATGCAGGCATCGCTGCCCAAACTATAATGTTGAGCTCTACCGAAGAAGGATTTGGTGGATGCATTATGCTTTCTTTTAAGCGTGGTGAGCTTAAAAAGATCCTTTCGATGCCTGAAGATTTAGAACCCGTATTGGTTTTAGCACTGGGACGTCCTATCGAAGATATTCGCTTGGTAGATGCCGTTCAGGGCGACACCACATATTACCGAGACGAACAGCAGGTTCACTATGTTCCTAAGCGCAAACTTGAGGATATTTGGTTTTAACTTCATCTAAACAACAATCTCAAGAGCCACTGCGGTGGCTCTTTTGCTACTGTAAGCAAAACAAAACTTTTACGATGCAGATTTGGTACGTACATGAAAAAATCTACCGCACTAAAAACACTGGGGCTTTCCGAAGGCGCCAGCGATGAAGATATCAAAAAGGCTCACCGAAAGCTCATCATAGAAAATCATCCCGATAAATTCGGTCAGGATGCTGCCGCACGTGCAAAAGCGGAAGAAAAGACCAAGCTTATTAACGAAGCACGTGATGTTCTGCTTAACCACTCCTGGGATCCGGAATACGCTTCTGCGGGAACTGCCTATGGCGCTCCCTTTTCCTATGACCCTTTTGCTGCTGCTTACGGACAAAACCCTTTTGGAGGACGTTCCGGAGGATATGCAGCAAAATCACAAGGGAGTACAGGGAATCCACGGGGCACCAATCCTTCGGGAAATCCGTTTAATGGATGGCCCTTTGGAGAAACGTTTGTTTGGACCACTTGGGATTCCTCAGGACAACAGCATACCTACACTTCAAGCACTTCTACAGGCAGGACTGGTGCCACGGGCGGCACTAATCAGGATCCCTTTGCGGGTTTTAATCCCTACGTTAATCCTTTTAGTTCCTCCTACACCAGTCGTGCAGGCAACGATCCTTTTAGCAGCCTGTTCAACATGTTCTTTCCTCAAGAAAAAACACTTGAAGACCTCTTGAAGGAGGCTAAGAAGGATTTAGGACTCGATGTTAAACTCATCGCAGTCAAGCTTATTCTTTTAGCTCTTGCGTTTGCCCTATCCGTTCCTGCCACTGGATTATTCCTCTATACCATTATTTCTATCGGACAAGGCGTCTGGAAACGTTTACGCTATCTGTCGCTTATTTTCTTGGTTCCCTTCGCTATGCTTGCCCTCATTTTTGCACCTGCTGGCACCGCGTATATCGGCTTGATACCTTTTATACTTTTCGGGTGTGCTGTTATTTTTGACATTCAAAATGTCTATCGTCACGCTAAGCGAATAAGAGACATCAAGCGAAGGATGAACGCCTAAGAAATACTAAACGGCGGGCCAATCAATGAAAAGCGGGCTCATCAACAAAAATGAACCCGCCGTTTTCACTCTTTAGCCTGCTAGCGCTCTACTTTGCAATGCGAGCATTTAGTGCTTGTTCGTCTTCTTTATTTTCTGGCTTCTTGTCGATCTCCAGATCGTCAACCGTCAAAGGCATATCTACCCCAGTCCAAAGCTTAAACTGCTTTGCCCCTTGATAGAACAACATTGAAAGACCATTGATGTAACGACATCCTGCTTCTTCTGCTAATTCAAGAAGTCTTGACTTAGCAGGGCTGTAAATAGCATCTTGAACCACCATATCTTTAGGGAAGAAAGAAGCATCAGGCACAACCGACTGCCCTTCGAGTTCGCCCATCCCAACATTCGTGGTATTTCCAAGCATCTGAGCGTCGGCCATTTCGGAACGTAATAGTTCCTTATCGTTCAGATCGCATAACTTTGCCTTACATGAAGTCTTTTCGTTAATTAAAGCCACTACTTCTTGAGCGTGAGGCCATGATCTACCGTTAGCACGATTAAAGATCGAGATCTCACCTAAATCGTATTCCATAGCAGCGGTAAGTGCGACTGATGAACCTGCTCCACCTAAACCAAGAAGCACGAGTTTATTGCCCGCAATCTGAACACCCATTTCTTCAAAGGTATGAAGGAATCCGTAGCCATCGGTGTTGTAACCCTTAATTTTGCCATCATTGACAACAAAGGTATTAACTGAGCCAATCATTTCTGCAGTGGGATCGATTTCGTCAAGATAAGGAATGCAAGCAAGCTTATTTGGCATAGTAACGCTACAACCACGAATACCTAGCACACGTACGGCATTCATTGCTGCCTCGATTGTTTTTTCGTTTGCCGTAAAAGCTACATATACCCCATCAATATTTGCTTTATCGAAGGCTTTGTTGTGGAGTCTAGGCGAAAAACTATGCTGTACCGGATCGCCAAAAACGCAATACAAACCAGTGTATCCAGAAATCGGAATTCCCATTGCTGCTCCTTTTATTCCGCTACACCTGAAAATAGGTAGCGCTTCCCTCTCCCATGTTGCGGCATAAGCGCTCAAACTTGTCATGATGCCTAAACGTCATACCGCAAATTCCACAGCACTAATAATACTTATTTTGTTTTGAAATGTTTTGCAAAATAAATAAATTGATTCGTTTTCTGAAACGGTTTGATAGAAAAGGGAGCCCTGACGTTCATTATGTAATTCGTAAATAGGCGATTAGCTAATTCAATGCTTGAAAGCTACACAGACTATTCATATTTGTAAGCATGATTGGCAATTTCTGAAACACTGCAACTGATTCCCTAACGCTTCGGTTTTGAGGTTAAATGCCAACCATTACAATATTGGCACTTATAGCAATGAAGCCCTGTCGTGCCATGCTCAGCACAGGCAATAATAGCTGCTTCAGCATCGCTTTTGCAGGAATAGCGATTCTTAGACTCACAAGCTTTTCTTCGCAGCGCAGCATCTTTTTCTGCTGCCTTCTTCGATTTTCGAGCATCTTCACGAGCAAACACGTCATCCATGCCGCCGAGACCAGCCTTGAATTCAGCAATACGCTTAGCCTTTGCCGATCCTTTTCTGCTGCCCATAAAGACCCTCCTTGTCACAGCTTTATCTCAACACCTAGAAGATTCGTGCTATTCAGAATATGCATACCAGTTTTTCAATATAAGCATTTTAACGAGCTTCGTATGCAACCTATGATTAATCTCGAAAAGAACGTTAGAAAAATCTCGAATAAATAATTTTGACATTCCTGATCAAGATTCACGAACTAAGGAGTAGGCTATGGCAGAAATCCTTCATCCCGTACGGTTAGGTCATTCTGGCATCGAGGTTTCTCCTCTCTGCCTAGGCGGAATGAGCTTTGGTGAACCTTCCCCCCAAATTTCACCAATGGACCATCGGCCCCAAAGAAACAGAAGAAGTTATTGGATACGCCTTTGACAATGGCATCAACTTTATCGATAGCGCAAACGGATACGCATTTGGCACCAGTGAAGAATACATCGGCAAAGCAATTAAGAATTTGCACATCCCCCGTGAACAGCTTGTTCTAGCAAGCAAGGTTTACTTCAACGAAGGACACTTAAGTCGTAAAGCTATCACGAGAGAAATTGAAGGAACGCTTCATCGCCTAGGAACAGACTATTTGGATCTCTATATCATTCATCGTTTCGACTACGACACACCTATCGAAGAAACACTTGAGACACTCGATTCGCTCGTAAAAGCAGGTAAAGTACGCGCACTTGGTGCAAGTGAAATGCATGCTTACCAACTGCATAACATGCAAATATGCGCTGAACAGCATGGGTGGACTAAATTCACCAGTATGCAATGTCATTACAATTTACTTTATCGAGAAAACGAACGCGAAATGATTCCCGTCTGCCGTCAATTCGATATGGCAATAACCCCGTATAGTCCACTTGCCTCTGGCCATCTCACTCGTCCTACTTGGGATTCTAAGTCCAAGCGCTCAACTACCGATACGGTTATGCACAGTAAATACGATCGCGATAGAGAAACCGATATGCCAATTGTTTCCCGCGTTGCTGAATTGGCAGAAAAGCATGGGGTGCCGATGGCACAAATTGCTCTTGCCTGGCATTGGGCACGCGGCATCGAAGCGCCCATTATTGGTTGTTCAAAACCAACTCGCGTAAAAGATGGTATTCAGGCACTCGAGGTAACGTTAACCGCTGAAGAAGTCGCATATCTAGAAGAGCCCTACGTTGCCCATGAATTAGTAGGACCACTCGCTCGCCCTGGTGAGAAGCCCTTAGCAGGAACGACCGATCCTAACGCATAGTGCTATTAAGACACCAAAGAATAGGAATAATTGCCTTGGCGCATAATGTGGCGCACTTTTGTGCGCCACATAAAATCTTTCCAGTTAAAGTTACTTCCTTAATGAACGAGCAATATTCATACCTATTGCAACAATCAAAATCGCAAGTCCTATTGGCATTAAAGCGCTAATCCATTCTACGGGTGTTGGAAAATACGACTGCACAATAGCAAATGCCGTTGTTTGCTTGTCGAACAAACCAGTGGAAACGGGATACGCCCAGAAAGGAGATTCTACATTGGAAAGCGAGACAAATAAGGTTGATCCTGCCAATGCAGGATAGAGCAGCATCATTCGGTGAGCAAACATGCCTACTATTACTACAACAGAGCACCCAATCGAAATCTTTGAGGTAAGATTTTTGCGCTTTACCCATAAAACTACCGCAGCGCCCAATGGTAAAACCAGTTCGATCAAGTAGAGCGGTAAATACTGAAGAATGATGCTCTTTACCGCAAGGGATGCTGGGGTGGTCTCAGATACGAGAATACCTAACTCCGCTAAAGCAAGAATTAAATGCGCCGCTATCGCTATGCATAACAAACTAGAAAATGAACGCAGTGCTTCAGGAGCTACTTCTTTGTGAGACAATGCAACAAGAAGTGTCATGATAGCAAGACCGCAAACGAACGCAACTGCCAAAAAGTCAATTACCACAATGGGACTATGCCACCATAAGCGTGCGCTTTGCTGAGCAAACAATAAGCCTTCCACGATTTGTAGCGCCACGGCAGCTACAAGACCAATAACCATCCATACACGAATACTCTTCCAGTTTCTTATAAGAGCAACCAGACAAATTAGCGACACCACCACAAACGCACTTAGAGCAATCATATCCCACGTTAAAGGCGATGCTGGATTAGGGGACAAAATCATAGCAAGCATATTCCAAGGTGAACCCAGATCGGCGATAATTGCTACCCCTGCACCACAACCACCTGCAAGAGCAATTGCCTGAGCTAACGTAGCCCAAGGAAGCAAGTGATCTTTTTTAAGAAGCACTATCAAAGACGCAAGAAATTGACTACCGGCACCAAATCCTACCAAGAAAGCGAAAACCGCGATCAGCAATCCCCAGCTCATAGCATTGCCCACATTGGCAGTATCATACAGGCCGAAAACCAGCATAGATAGCCAAGCAACCCCTCCAACCACTACCATTACAGCGGCAAGGAGAATGAGTTTAGTGTTCTTGGAAAACAAAATCTCTTTCACGTTAATCACCCTCTGCTATTCCGCGCTTTGAAGAAATGTACAAAACCTTAGGATTGGTACCGTATTCTTCTCCTAAAACAAAGGATTCCTTTCCTTTGAGATATTGAGAGATTTCAGAATCAGGGTCGTCCAGATCACCAAAAATTCTTGCATTACCAGGACATCCCGCACAGCATGCCGGCTCTATACCTTGACTTGTATACTGAACACAAAACGTACATTTTTCAGTTATCCCCTCTGGAGGCTTAGGACTATATACCAAGTGTCCATCTTTGCGATATTCGGAAGGGTAACCATAGTAATATCTTCCTTCTATACCCTCTACACCCTCTTCCGCTCCAAGGTTAAATTGACGAACATTGTAAGGACATGCCGTCATACAATATCGACAACCGATACATTTTTCGTAATCAATAAGCACCGCACCTGTTTCAGGATCAGTGTAGGTAGCACCCGTAGGGCATACACTTTCGCAAGGAGCATTTTCGCAATGCTGGCAACTAACGGGAGTAAACTCCATACGAGGTTTACCATCAACCATTACCGATGTTCCATACTCAGGAGCACCAGGAACAAACACACGGTTCCACCACATGCCTTTAGGTAGCGCATTGTGGTCTTTACAAATAACCGCGCAGGTTCTGCACCCAATACACCTATCTAAATCAACTACCATGCCGTATCTCATGAGATTACCTCCTCAAGTGCACCACCCTTTTCAAGAAGGCGAACATCACAAACGCATTCGTTCCATGCCATATTGGGAGACCAAACGCTTGAAACGTAGTAAATTTCATGAATGGGGTTAATCCAGGGATAAATAAGAGAGTTATAACTTTCGTTGTTGGTATAACGACTCCACCAACCTTGATCAAAAACCACCTGTCCAGGGTACATTCCCGGATCAGTAATTAATGCGCCACTTATTTTTCCTCTGGAGTTAAATACCTCAACAACATCACCTTGAGTAAGTCCTTTAGCAGAAGCATCGTCTGGATTCATAAACACCTTCGGAGTATTATTCTGCAACTCCAACATAAAAGGATTATTGCTATAGGTTGCATGCACGCGGAACAAGCTATTACGAGTGATATACGAGAAGGGATACTTTTCCTTTGCTTCAGGATCTAGCGCATATTCAGTTTCCTCGAAAGCAGGTTTGTAACAAGGAAGTTGTTCATGCATTTGCAAAAACATATCCTCATCCTTATAAAACTCAATGCGACCAGACTTTACAAAATGTGCTGTTTTCTCTAAATCGTTAGGGCGCGACACCGTCGGAAAAGGTTGCCCACCATGAATTTGCTCATAGAAAGGTATTTTCTTTTCACCCGGATTAGTATGAGCAAGCTTGCAAGGACCAGCTTTCAAATCTTCTAGCGTAATATGATTAATAGTCGAACCACCCTGTTCAAGAAGCATGCGCAACACCTCTTCAGCAGTTTGCTCTGCTTCCTCTGGGCCAAATTCAGGCCACTGATCTGCCAAAGAAGGATCAATACGACATGCCAGCTCTTTGCAAGTCCATATTTCAGGACGGGCTTCTCCGGGAGGATCCACCATAGGCTGCATGATTTGAACCCATGGATGAAGCGGCGTAATAACTAGTTCTGTCTTTTCGTACCAACTAGCAGACGCAAACGTAACATCGCTGCAGTCAACGGTTTTAGTATGCTGAAATTCGAAACATATCACGCATTCCAGCTCGCCAGATTCACGCGCCTGCTGTAGCCAGTTAGCAACATTATGCTGTTCAAAAGGATTACCCCAGCCAACCACGAGCGCTTTAAGTCCATTTTTAGGGAACGTAGCACTCATGGTCTCAGTACGACCATTCACGGCATAGTGAAAGGGAGCTGAAGCGCGTTTTGCTTTTTCAGGAATAAACCAAGAAGCTGTACTAAAGCGTGTTTTGTACTGTCCAACATAGGTTGAAATGCCGCCGCCCAGCTGCCCAACGTTTCCTGTTAATACCGCTAGAAGTGCGCAAGCACGCCCCTTTAAATCCCCATGATGCCATTGCATAGCAGAACCACCAAAAATGATGTGCATAGGTTTAATGGTTGCACATTCCCGCGCAATTCGAGTAATTGTTTCTTCTGGTACTGCTGTTATTTCACTTGCTTTTTCAGGGGTGTATTCCTCAAGACTTTCACGGAGCAGCGTAAAGGCCGTTTTTGCCTGAATTATGGATCCATTCTTAAGTTCAAGAGTGGTTGTGGCCTCCAAATCCAAGTCGGGGGTATTTCCAATATGTTCGGGATCAAGTGCTATTGCATTACCGTTTTGCAGCACCACATAGGTCTCACGATATTCAGGCGCATCAAATGCACGTAATCCAGAAACATCACGCGCTAATACGCGCTTTCCTGTAGCGACATCAATGAGAATGGGTAAATCAGAAAAGTTAGAAACGAACTGTCTGTCGTAGAGATTCTCATCAATAAGATACTTAGCAACCGCTAAAGCAAAAGCTGCATCGGTATCAGGCTTTATCTGTACCCATTCGTCGGATTTTTCTGCTGTAGCAGAGTAATTCGGATCAAAACAAACAACTTTCCCGCCGGCTTCACGTGAGTAATTCAGAAAATGAGAATCAGGCAAGCGCGTAACCATAGGATTGGATCCAAAAATCATGGTATAGCGCGAATCTTCCCATTCATAGGATTCCAGCTCTTCGCTTTGACAGCCAAAAGTCTCGGGCCAAAACATAGGCAAATCGCCATTGAGTTCATACCCGCCAATAGCGGACCAGCCCATCATATTAGTCAAACGAACAAGCGATCCTTTTTGAACATGACCGGTACCCTGAACCTGCCAAATAACACCAATGGAATCAGGACCATACTTTTCAGCTATATCACGCAGCTTTGTTGCTGCAGTATTAAGAGCAGTATCCCAATCCGTTTCTTCCATCTGACCTTGTTCATTACGGACAAGAGGAGCGGTTAATCGCTCTGGTCCATGAATCATCGTATTAATTGATAAACCCTTTAAACAACCGCGTGGGTTGTAACGTTCATAGGGATAATCTGCAGCTTGCGAAATCATCTTTATCTGTCCGTCTTGCACGAAAGCTTTCATACCGCAAGAACCCGTACAGTTTGGTGCACACGTGGTACGCACCCACATGCCTTCAGGCGGCGCTGATTCTGCCAACGCTTTCGCAGCGGGGACGCTCATAGTAACAGTGCCCATGCCTGCAACACCAAGTGCCGCTGCAGACGTCAGCTTAACAAACCCCCTGCGCGTTACCTCTCTAGCCATATAATCCTCCATCTCCTGCTCGCATAGCATTCCTTGTTGTACGCCATGCGAAATCTTGCCCATAACTATTGTGGAAGCCAGAGAACTAAAGAGATATAGGGGAACACCCTATTCGCTATAGGGGTTTACCCTATAGCGCATAAATAAACCTTTTCTAATATGAAAAACTAGATAAAATAGGGCGTTTATTATTCTTGATTGAGAATAATAACGAGCTAGATTTTTACTAAACCGTGACGAACCGCATAGTCAAATAGTTCCGGCTTAGTTTCAATAGCAAGCTTATGCATTATTTTCGACTTTTGTCCTTCGACTGTTTTTACAGAAATTGCCAACATTTGTGCAATTTCTTGATTGGAATACCCCTTTACTGCCAAAGAAACAATTTCTGATTCTCGGGGAGTAAGAGACTCTGCCGCAGGATCAACATGAGATAGTGCATTATGAACAAATCCTTGCAGCATTTCATTGCAAATAAAAATTTCTCCAGCTGCCGCTTGACGAATTGCTTTAAAAAGCTCTTCATCGGATGAGCTTTTCAGTAAATACCCTACCGCTCCAGATTTTAGTGCCTGACTAAGATATTCCTGCTCGTTATGCATCGTAAGAACTACGGAATTTGTAGAAATACCAACATCATAAAGACGCTTCACCAAAAGAAGACCACTTTTCTCGGTACCCATAGAAACGTCGGTAAGCAATACCTCAGGAGACAATTGTTTCACAAGCTCAAAAGCTTCATTTGGATCAGATGCTTCACCAACTACTTCGAAATCCTTTTGCTGCATTATCAGCATTTTAAAGCCCATTCGTACCATAGAATGGTCATCAGCAAGAACGATTCGAATCATGATCGCTCACTTACCTCAACTCGTAGAGAAACAATACTTCCCTGGTTTTTCTGGGACTGCAATGCAAGAGCACCGTTAACTAAAGCAGCCCGTTCTCTCATTCCTTCTAAGCCAAGACCCGAACCCTGAATTTCGGGGTTATCGACATCGAAACCTTTACCATTATCACTCACCGTCAAGACAAGTACATTCGATTCATCTTTGTCCCAATCTAGCAATACTCGAATTTCGTTCCCCCCTGAATACTTACAAGCATTATTAAGGGCTTCTTGAAAAATTCGATAAACCGCAATTTCAATACTGCTATTTAGAGTGATATTTTCTCTTATGTTTTTCACTACAGTAATCCCAAAAGCCTCCGCAGAAGATTCGCACAAAGCATATACGGCAGCAGATAGTCCCAATTCATCAAGCGCTAAAGGTCGTAATGCGCGGGAAATCGCCGATATATGACTCATAACGTCTTTGAGCATATTGCTCGTTTTACTTACCACATCAGGCCATTCTTCATAGGGCAAATATTTCAAGCGCCTTAATTCCATCTGAGCAACAAGAACCTCTTGAGAAATACCATCATGAAGTTCTCGTGCTATACGCTTGCGTTCTGCTTCCTGCGCAATCAGAAGATTCTTAGAAAGATCGTTATAAGCAAAGCCTTCTTGATCACCGTGAATATATACAGGGGCAGACTTACATGATTCCAAATTAAATTCTTTAGCTGCAAACCGCTGAATGAGGCTCATTTCATGATCATTTAATGCATGGAGAAATCTTGTGCCGCAAATTATAATTACCGCAATTTCATCACCCTTCATTAAAGGAAACGCAAAAAAACTCTTAAGCGCTTCAGCCATTACAATGGGATATTGAAACAGCTCATTTTCGGGAATATCTTCTTCTACACTATTTACAATAATGCCCTTGCGAAGAGCATGAACTTTTCCTAATGCTCCTACACTTGCGGGAAGCCGAATAAGCTCATAGCTTTTATTCGTGCTTCCATCTGCATAGCCCCACTGCATAACAGGGTTAGGCCCCTTTGGGATCAAAGAAACCCCCACAAACCCAAACGAAAAAGACTCCCGAATAGCCCGAGCAGCACGAGTTGCTACTTCGCCTGTTAATTCAGGACACACTAAAACAGTAGATTGAGACATAGGTTACCTCTTCATGCAGATGACACTCTTATTATAAAAATACCCATGCATGTAAAGAAAGTTGATTGGCCAACTTCCAAAAATGAAGAAGGACGTACGGTTCTGCACGTCCTTATATCAATAAGTAATTATGCCTTCTGAACTTTTTGCTTTATATATCCAATTCTAAAGAAGTTACAACGCGTTGTATTGTGCATCATCCACCGGTTCAAGCCATTCGTTGGAAGTGTTTTCTCCTTCAACTTCGATAGCTAAATGAGAAAACCAACTGTCTGCAGCGGCTCCATGCCAATGCTTAACGCCTGCAGGAATATTTACTACATCTCCAGGATGAAGTTCGCGAGCAGGCTTGCCCCATTCCTGATACCAGCCACGACCGCCAACACAAATGAGCATTTGCCCACCGTCCTTATCAGCATGATGGATATGCCAATTATTACGACAACCTGGTTCAAATGTTACGTTAAACATTGGTACTTGCTCGATACTAACAGGAGCCAAATAACTCTGCCCAATAAAATACTGAGCAAAGCCGTCATTAGGATTGCCTAATGGGAACATTAACGTGCGTTCATACTCTTCGCGGCCTTTATTATCTGCACCTTCCACTGTCCAGATTTCCTTAGCCATACGAAAGACCGCCCAAGCCTTTGGCCAGCCCATATAAAATGCCGCATGTGTTACGATTTCTGCAATTTCCGTCTTGGTAATGCCGTTCTTTTTCGCCGTTGCCAGGTGATACTCAAACGAGGAATCAATCAAACCCTGACTCATTAACGCAACAATAGTTACCAAGCTGCGATCACGCAAAGAAAGAGCTTCTTCGCGACTCCATACTTCACCAAATAATACATCGTCGTTAAGCTGTGCGAATTTAGGAGCAAATTCACCTAATTGATCGCGCCCTGCGGTTTGTTTTACTGCCATGATTCCCCCTGAAAATCCAGCTTGATCTGCTTTTGTTTGATTTGTTCTTACTCTCTACAAATATCGTATACACTGCGTTTATCCATGTAAAATAGCTATAGTGAAAACTTTGTATGCAGGTTTTGCATACATACGCTTCTGGTTAAACCTTTCCAATAAAGGGGTTAAGAAGCTAGAAGCCCAAACAAGAAAGTCAGCCGATTTCTGAATAACTATTGAATATTTGCTTTCATGATTACAACCCAAGAAGGAAGCCCGCATGGAATTACGTGTTTTGGAATACTTTTTAGCACTCACCCAGGAAGGCAGTATTTCTGCTGCAGCTAAAGCATTGAATGTTTCTCAGCCTACTCTTTCCAGGCAGTTGATGGATTTAGAAAAAGAATTAGGGTGTGTCTTATTTGAGCGAAGCAAGCAAGGCATTATTTTGACAGACGATGGCATGCTTTTGCGACGCCGAGCAGGAGAAATATCTCAACTGGTCCATACTACCGAATCGGAATTACAACTTTCTCATGACGTCATTGCAGGAACTATATCTATTGGTTGCGCAGAAACAAAAGCCATGGAAGAGCTTGGGGATATTATGCAATCAGTTCGCGCTACCTATCACAATATTTCCTACAATATTGTGAGCGACACGGCAGAAAACGTAGCAGAAAACATCAACAAGGGACTACTCGATTTCGGATTGATGCTGCGCCGCACCAAAAACGAAGGGCTCGATTACCTGCCATTTAAATGCAAGGAACACTCTGTTGTTTTATTCAGAAACGATTCCCCACTCGCGCAAAAGAATGTTGTTAGCTTAGATGATCTTATCGATATCCCTCTTCTTGTGCCATCAACCTATATACATAGCGGAGTATTGGGCAGGTATCGAAGCAAAGATGAAGGTGGGATTCTTACGTTTGTGGCAACATACAACCTCCTCAATAACGCTGCACGCCTTGTAGAAAAAGGATTTGGTGCGGCAATTACCATCGAAGGTTTGGTAAATGCTTCCCGAGCAAATAATCTTGACTATAGACCTCTCAAAGATTCTCCCACCTTGCAAGCATACCTTGCTTGGAAGCCTTTCCAATTCCGATCAAATGCCTGTAAAGTATTCCTAGAAGAAGCCAAAAAGAAGCTAGCGAAACAATAACTGGCTCTGGAATACATCCAGAGCCAGTTATTAAACAAAGACGTTTGAAAAGTCTTTACAAAATCAGACTTTGGCTAATGACCAAAACTATCTTAATGGCGGAAATGACGATGGCCCGTAAATACCATTGCAATGTCATGTTCATCCGCTGCCTGAATTACTTCTTCATCGCGGATGGATCCACCAGGCTGAATTATTGCCTTAACGCCAAATTCTGCCAAAGTATCAATGTTGTCTCGGAATGGGAAGAATGCATCCGATGCGCAAACCAATCCAGTTGCTTCAACACCCATGCGCTCACATGCTTCATGAGCACGCTCGCAAGCAAGCTTTGCAGAATCAACACGATTTGGCTGGCCAGGACCCATACCAATTCCTGCATGATCCTTAGAAACCAAGATAGCATTAGACTTTACACCCTTGCAGACCTTCCAAGCAAACAGCATTTCATGCAGCTGATCATCGGTTGGCTTAACCTTAGTAGGAACGGTAAACTCTGCAGGATCTTCCGTAACACGATCAACGCACTGAGCCAACATGCCTCCGTCAACACTACGGAACTCAATCGCAGAAGGAGCATCTACCCCACCCGTACGCAAAACACGAACGTTTTTCTTCTGCTGCAAAAGCTCAAGAGCACCCGCTTCATAATCAGGAGCGATAACCACTTCAATGAACTGCTTATTTTCATTGATGTGCTCTACCATTTCCTGGCTAACGGTTACATTTGCTGCAATGATGCCACCAAAGGCACTCTTAGGATCGCAAGCAAAGGCTTTGTCGTAAGCGGTAGCAACATCATTTGCAACTGCAGAACCGCAAGGATTCTGATGCTTCAAAATAACTACTGCAGGCTCATCGAATTCACGCACTAACGACCAGCACGCATCTGTATCAAGAATATTGTTGTAGGAAAGTTCCTTACCATTGAGCTGTTCTGCATTAACCAGCGAATGTTCGGTAGCAAATTCTGGCAAACGATAGAATGCAGCCGTTTGGTGAGGATTTTCGCCATAGCGAAGACCCTGTTGTTTAACAAGATGAAGGTCACATTCAGCAGGAGGCTCAGTAGGCCACTGCATTGTTTCTCCAAGCTGGCCCGATAACCAAGATGCAATAGCACCATCATAGGCATTGGTGGTCTGGAACACTTTCAGGGCAAGTTTAGTACGAGTAGCAAGCGTAGTTGCCCCATCGTTTGCTTTCATTTCTGCAAGAATAGCACCGTAGCTTGAAGGTTCAGTTACCACGGCAACACTTGCAAAGTTCTTTGCGGCAGAACGCAACATGGAAGGGCCGCCGATATCAATGTTTTCAATGCAGGTACCAAAATCTGCACCTGATTCAACCGTTTTCTCGAAAGCATACAAATTAACAACGACCATATCGATCATTTCGATACCGTGTTCAGCTGCTTGTGCCATATGCTCAGGATTGTCACGCTTTGCAAGAAGGCCACCATGAACAGCTGGATGAAGCGTTTTAACACGACCATCCATCATCTCAGGAAATTGAGTAACCTCATCAATAGGGGTTACCGGAATGCCCGCCTCCGCAATAACGCGTGCGGTACCACCCGTAGAAATAATTTGTGCACCAAAGTCTTCCGAAAGAGCACGGGCAAACTCTACAATGCCCGTCTTGTCTGTTACAGACATAAGTACACGCTTAACTTTAGGATCAGCCACCTGCTACCGCCTTTCCTCGTAGTGGGATAAACCTCTGGTTTCTAGAATACCAGCGTAACTCGTTCACGTAAGCATAAATTCCGCACAGGGCGAATACGATACCAAAAGATTTCAAGGCAGCCAAAAGCTGCCTTGTTCGATAAGCTACCTGATGTTTGTTTATGCTTTGACACAACAACTAGGACTCAATAGGTACCGTGCGGGTTTCCGGATTAATATGTACCGTGCGGGTCTCCGGATCAATATGTACTCGTTGCTGAGCCAACAAAGAAATTACTTCCGGATACAGCTCGTGCTCTGCCTCATGGATGCGCGTCTCAAGAGATTCAAGCGTATCATCCTCGCGTATCTCAACCGCACGCTGCGCAATAATAGGCCCTTTGTCATAATCTTCATTAGCAAAATGCACGGTAATACCTGTTACTTTTACCCCAAAGGTAAAAGCATCTTCAATAGCATGAGCGCCTTTGAAAGAGGGCAGTAAGGCAGGATGTAAATTCACCACTTTATCGGGATACGCATCTAAAACCTCGTTTGTAAGCTTGCGCATGTAGCCCGCCATAATGACATATTCTGCGCCTGCTTCCTTCAAAGCGTCTGCAATGCGTTTATTTGCTGCTGGTGCATCCTGATACACCTCGCGATTCAAAGCAAGAGTTGGAATACCGGCTTTTTCAGCGCGCGTTAATCCAAAAGCATCGGGACGAGAAGAAATAACCAATACGATTTCTGCATCAAGTGTTCCCTGGTCGATACGATCAATGATCGCCTGCAAATTGGAACCGCTTCCACTGATAAGTACTCCGATTTTAAGTGCACCTTGAGATTCAGACACGAAAGCTCCTTTTGAAAGTCCTACTTATTCTTCAGTTGCGGGCTCACTTGAAACACAATTAGCAAAAAGCTGCTCTTTATTCACGTAAGTTACTTCGCCACTACCTGGAACAATACGACCCACAATACCAGCTTGCTCGCCCTGCTCTTCAAGAATAGCCAATACTTCATCAGCCTTTTGAGGGGCAACCACCAGCACCATGCCAAGACCCATGTTGAAGGTTTTCAGCGCTTCGGTTTCGTCCAAGTGTGCTGCGCGACAAACAAAAGGAATAATGGGAGGCATACCCCAGCTACCCACTTCAACTTCAGCATCCATGTTATCAGGCAAGGCACGATTGAGGTTTTCCGTGATACCGCCGCCCGTAATATGAGCCAAGCTACGAACCGCACCTGGCAATTGACGAAGCACTGCGCGTACAGGCTTCACATAAATTCGGGTAGGTTCAAGCAACGCATCCAGAACGCTCTTACCATCCAGTGAATCCTGTGGCATGCGTAATTCATAAAGCGTTTTGCCGTCGGTTACCACTTTACGAACCAGAGAATAACCATTGGAGTGAATGCCCGAAGAAGCAAGACCGATCAAAACATCGCCCTCTTGAACTTTGGAAGGATCGAGCATTTCAGGACGATCAACTACACCCACACAGAAGCCAGACAAATCGTATTCATGAGGATCCATCACACCAGGATGTTCTGCCATTTCGCCACCGATAAGCGCACATCCGCTCATCTGGCAACCATCGGCAATACCAGAAACAATTTCTGCCACTGCTTCGCTCTTAAGTTTTCCAATCGCGATATAGTCAAGGAAGAACAAAGGTTCAGCGCCTGTTGCCAAAATATCGTTGACACACATAGCAACCAGGTCGATACCTACCGTGTCATGTTTACCCGCAAGTTTAGCAAGCTGAATTTTGGTACCAACGCCATCAGTACCAGAAACCAAAATAGGGTCAGCCATATTTTTCGCTACATTGATGGAAAACAATCCACCAAAACCACCAATGTCACCACGTACTTCATCGCGGTACGTACGATGAACGGCATCTTTAATAGCATCCACCGCACGAGCACCTTCTGCCGTGTCTACCCCCGCCTGTGCATAGGTAGTTGCTGCGCCTTGCGCAGTCCAGCTAGGCCACTTAGTGGTGTCATTATCCATAGCATTGACCTTAATGCGATCAGTCATGATATCTCCTTTTATTGTCTAAGTAGCTCTATACTACCCAAGAATAGCGCTACCTTCGGGCAAAAAACTCTTTGCCTTCATGGTATCAGGAATTGCTACAGGATAGTCGCCCGTAAAGCATGCGTCGCAAAATCCTGGGTGTTCGCACGCCACTGAAGCATGCAAGCCCTCAACCGATATAAAGGCAAGCGAATCTGCCCCAATAAATTCGCACATTTCTTCATTGGTCATATTTGCTGCAATAAGCTGATCTTGAGTGTCGGTATCTATGCCATAAAAACAGGGCCACCTTACTTCAGGCGACACAATACGCATGTGTACCTCACGAGCACCCGCTTCACGAAGCATGGTAACGAGTTTCTTCGAGGTGTTGCCACGTACAATGGAGTCATCAATTATTACTAATCGTTGATCTTTGATGATAGAAGAAAGCGGATTGAGCTTAATGCGAATACCCATCTGGCGCATCTCATCCGTTGGTTCAATAAAGGTTCTACCCACATAGCGGTTCTTGACGATGGCATTGCTGTACGGAATACCGCTTTCAAGTGAATACCCCATAGCTGAAGGGAGGCCAGAATCGGGAACTCCTACTACCAAATCAGCTTCCGCAGGCGCTTCACGAGCTAAAATTTTGCCCATTTCACGACGCGCCAAATAAACACTTTGACCATCCATCACCGAATCGGGACGAGCGAAATACACATACTCAAAGATACAGCTCGCACGTTTTCGGGGTTCTACACCCATTTCGGAAACCATTCCCTCTTTATTAAAACGAATGATTTCTCCTGGAGCAACTTCACGAATAAAAGTAGCACCAACAATATCAAGACCGCAGGTTTCAGAAGCAACTACCCATCCACGATCGTCAGGCAACTGACCTACAACTAGAGGACGAATGCCGTTAGGATCACGAAAGGCATATAGAGAATCTGGACTTACCAAAACCATGGCATAGGCGCCCTCAATCATCTTCATTGCCATACGAATACCATCACGCAATGAATGAGTCTCTCGTGTTACCTCGCCGATAATTTTTGCTGCTGCCTCTGAGTCGGTTCCCGCACGCAAATGAACCCCGTGATCAACAAGACGCGCTTTTAGCGCATTGGTATTTACCAACGTTCCGTTATGAGCAAGCGCGATGAGAACCTCGTCTATAGCAGAAATATGAGGCTGCGCCGCTTCCCATGATTCAACCCCACCGCTTGTGGAGTAGCGAACATGACCAATAGCTAAGTCGCCCTTAAGAGCTGCAAGTGCACTTTCGTTAAAAGCCTGGGTTACTAACCCTAGATCTTTAGAAGCAAGTATGGTGGCACCGTCGCCCACCGCAATACCAGCAGATTCCTGGCCACGATGTTGAAGAGCCTGTAAACCAAAACAGGTCATTCGAGCAACATCTAATCCAGGAGCATATATTCCAAAAACCCCGCATTCCTCTTCAAGTCGGTCAGGGCGCTCCCCCGGAAATACCGATGTGCTCATTTATGCAGCCTCCTTATATTGACTATCCAATTCTTGAGATTCATTGGTAGAAATACCTGTAGTTCCCTGCGCAGAGGATGCAATATAGGGGTCGTTTGCAACGGTGGTTTCCACTACCGCAGCAAACAACACTGCACGTCCATCTGCCTGAGAGTATTCACATGTAGAGAAAAGCATTGACTGGCGAATATCCGCAGCGGAGAGCACTTCACCTTGCTGAGTGGTTACGCTGCGATCAAGTTTATCTTGAATGTAGGACTGATAACTTTCATCGGAAGAAAAAGTCGTCTGAACAAGCGCATCATCACCGGTGGTTTTCACCAAGGCAAACGTTTTCAAACGATAATTTCCTTGAGGAGTTAAAACATAGATATCACGATGAGCGTTGAATTCATCGTTGTTTTGCCAATCCGAAAGAGAAGCAAACATCGATCCATCATTCATATGATGGCCATAAAGAGCACTATTCCGATCAGAAAAATCTGAAGAATTCGTACTATCTAAAAAGATGGTACCAGCTGATGCGAGCCACCCCGTAGACCCATCAAAGGCTTTATGAAGATACTCCTCATTATCGTCGCCTTGCACCACAGGATAATTAATAGGGCTATCGGGAACATAAACCCATGCCACGATATCAGGATTTACTGCACGAAGCGCATCCCAGTCCACCGTCAAGTCAGCTAAAGCCACGTTTTCAGAATCTGACAGTGAAGCATATTGCTCCAGATCATCATAAGCACGCTGCTGCGAAATATATTGAAACGCTATAGCGCCTAGACCAATAAGAGCGGCAATCAAAACAACAAGCGAAACGACAAAAACTACACGCCAAGGATTTTTTCGTGAACGACGAGAGCCGGAATTGCTTGAATAACGTAGTCGCGCCTGCGAACCGTAGTTATCACGAGAATAGGTATTTGCAGTTACTGGCATGTCTTGATGCTTGGCTGCATGCTTTCCGTTTCCTTTACGACGAGCCATACCTCACCTTTATTGATAGCAATGTAAACAAAAAATCACTATAGCGCCTTAAGAATCTCCATAAAGGCACAAGCGTGATTTGTGACCTCATCTTAACAAAAGAGCCAAGCACGAACACATTCACACCCTAATCCCACAACCTTTTTAGCTTATTGGCAGGATTTCTCTTGCAAACCGTTCATACTTGGCTCGAGATTATTTCCGTAAAACGACTGCCAGTCAGTAGCAACTGCTAATTCGTAAAACAACTGCCAGCCAACAAAAAGCTACTGACCAGCACCTACTTATCTAGTAAATACCTAAGCGCTTTTCGAGTGCCTCATTGATAATTCGAAGAGCTTTTACGCGAGCATAATATTTATCATCACTCTCCAAAATAATCCAAGGTGCATTACGCGTAGAAGTTAAACGGAACATATCTTCTACCGCTGCACGATACTGAGGGAATTTATCACGATTACGCCAGTCCTCTGCAGTTATCTTCCAGCGTTTTTCAGGATTGGCTTCACGTGCCTCAAAACGCTCAAGTTGCGTCTCGGGAGAAACATCAACCCAGAACTTCAACAGGATGGCACCCCATTCGACCATGTCACGCTCAAATTCATTTATCTCCTCGTAGGCACGCGACCACTGAGCAGGACTTGCAAATCCTTCCACTCGCTCAACCAGTACGCGTCCATACCAACTACGGTCATAAATTCCTACATGACCAGCCTTGGGTAAACGCGTCCAATAGCGCCATAAATGAGGATGAAGTAATTCTGGTTTAGTAGGTGCAGGACTTGGATAGATGGTATACGCACGCGCATCGAGCGCCTGAGCAACACGTTTAATGCTGCCTCCCTTACCAGCCGCATCCCATCCTTCATACATAATCATCATGGGAATACGTCTGATGTACATCTCAAGTTCAATACGACGAAGTCGTTCCTGCTCTGCTTTGAGCTGTGCTTTATATTCCGAACGCGTCAAAGCCAAAGTATGATCAACCTCATCGAGCGTAGGTATATGCTCACTCGGAGCAAAACGTGTCATCGTAGGCGCATGAATACTAGCAGCACGCGCTTCCTCTTCTGCCAACTTCCACAAGCGCGCATTTTCTTCTTCGGTGCGAGTACGCTCGTCCCCTTCTACTGCTTTTGTGCCATTTGCTGAATTTTCCTGCGCCTTCTTTTCCGCCTCCTGAGCTGACGCATCAGCTGGTTTCGACAGCTCCTTTTCAAGTGCATTGACGATAGTTTGCACAACGCTTAAGTTCACGCGGCGATGATCTTCGGCATCCAGCAAGATCCAAGGTGCAATTTTGAAATTTGAATGATCAAGCATCTCGTCATAGACCTGATAGGTACGGTCATAATCGTCAAGATGCTTCAAATCTTTTTGAGAAACACGCCATGAGGTTGCAGGGTCGCTATACAGGCTAACAAGACGTTCACGCTGCGTTTTTTCAGAAATTTGCAAGAAGAACTTAATGACGAGATAACCATCGTTGCGCAACTGAGTCTCGAAATCTTCAATGGACTTAACCATGCGTGCTGCATGAGCCTTAATGGCACCCCGTTCCTTTTTAGATAACTTACCTTTTTTGGGAAGGGTGTTGATGATGTGCTGCGCAGCTACAGAATACCAACCGCGATCGTAGAAAGTCATGCTGCCACGCTGGCCGAGCGCCTTCCAGAATTGCTGTAAGAAAGGATAGTATCCCGTAGCGCCAAAGTCCTCATCTACTACTAAGGCAGCTTCTTTTTCATCAAAGTCTTCTGTTACATAAACAGAAGTATCACGTGCGTCTAAATGATAAAGCAGATCAGAAATTCGACTACCCTTGCCGGCACCTTTCCATCCCTCAAACAACACTACAGTGCCCAGCTCTTGTTTTTTCGCCTCTTGCTGCAAAACCACCAAACGGCTTACCAGTTCCTTAAAGCGAACCTTATATTCTGCCTTACTTACTTTCTGAGTCCCCATACGTACGCTATCTAACATGAGAAACCCCCTCTCCCTTGCTGGCGTTATTCCTCCGCAAGCTATTTATTGCAATTAATCTGCCAAAACATCGTATTACTATTAAAAAAATGTGACATAACTGATGCTACTTCACTTCTTTATAAACGAATATAGTTAAATCTATTTAACAAACGCTTTTGGCAATAATTTGTTACAGTACGATCTGTCCACTACGAAGAGGAAGACAACTATGGCCCGTTTTGGCATTATCGACTTTGGATCAAACACTATTCGTCTTTGCATTTATGAGGTTACTTGCACCCCCCGCAAACCATTACTAAAAAAAGACATTCAAACTCTTCTCAATTATAAGGTAATGGCTGGTCTTGCGGCTCATATTAAAGATGGAACCATGACCGAAGCGGGAATCAAAAAAGCCATCAAAACTATTAATGCCCACCTGCGTCGCGCTTCCCATTTTTCCTGCGAGCGTATTGATATCTTTGCTACAGCAGTATTGCGCAATTGCACCAACTCTCGCGAAGCAACTGCCGCAATCGAAGCAGGCATTAACAAACGCATCACCATTCTCTCTAACGAAGAAGAAGCTCACCTAGGCTTTTTAGGAGCAAGTCTCGATCGTTATTTGGATCATGGCACCATGGTTGATATTGGCGGTGGCTCAACCGAGCTTACCCATATTCTTGATGGACTTGACCTGGACAAAGTAAGTATTCCCCAAGGGTCTCTCTCTTCTTTTGCAAACTATACTTCCGGAATTTTGCCAAGCGCTAAAGAAGTGGAAACCATCGCAAAACAGTTCCGCACCCTTGCTTCTAAAGAAGGTGCTGAAATATACGCTTCCAAACAGCTTTATGGCATTGGCGGCTCCATCCGCTCAGCTGCAAAGGTGTATGGCGATTTATGCAACGACGGCGAGCGATATGAATATCTCTTACCCGATCATATTGACGCCATTTTGTCCCTCTACGCAAAAGACCCCGAAGCATTTGCCCGCCAAGCCCTTCATACGGTCCCTGATCGTATCCACACCTTCATTCCAGGATGCATAATCATCAGAGAGATTTTCTCTCTCTGCAAAGCGCAACGTCTCGACATCTTAAAATACGGCGTTCGAGAAGGATACTTAGCCGAACGAGTACTTGTTAAACCAATCGGTAATTCTGAAAACGAATCTTAAAATTCCCAAAGTGCTCAAGAGTAATTAAGAGTAATTGCCAGTTCATGCGCTAAAACCGTTACAATGGAATAAGAAGATTACTTCGTCAGTTGTTTCTGACGAATTATTGGGGAATCGATAAAGGGAGATTAGACCTTATGATGGACACGAAGTCGAAGACCGACCGAACCAACATGCCCGCAGCAAGCACCACTAAGTCAGGGCGACCCTACGTTCTTCCCTATATGCAAAATCGAGAGCTTTCTTGGCTTGAATTCAATAAGCGTGTTCTCGATCAAGGCGAAGATCACAACGTACCTCTTCTGGAGCGTCTTACCCGCGTCTCTATTTTTTCTAGCAACTTGCAAGAATTTTTCATGGTACGCGTAGGCAGCTTAACCGACCTTTCTCTGGTAAATAAGGAGTTGCGCGACAATAAAACCCAAATGACTCCCGATGAGCAGCTGCGCGCAATTTACGATCGATGCCACGAGCTTTATCCTGAACAGGAGCGCATTTATCGACAGATTCAAGAAAAGCTTGCCGAACGTGGTATTCGTCAGCTCATGGAAGACGAATTAAACAAGGAACAGGCAGCCTATCTTCGTGAATATCTCAACGCCCAGGTAGTTCCTTACCTTTCTCCTCAGATTATTAACTCGCGCCATCCTTTCCCTCATCTCGAAAACGGCGCACTCTACGTACTCCTTCGTTTGGACGAAGAAAACGCTCCCGAAAAAACCAAGGGCAGCGACAAGAAAAAAGAAAAGAACCTTGGCGCTGAAGATGCCACCTTCGGATTGGTGCCTCTTCCTCGTCAAGCAAAGCGTGTCATTCCCCTGCCAGGCGAAGGCACTCAATTCATCTTGCTTGAAAACGCTCTGAAAACTATTGTGGGCGACGTCTTTTCTATGTACACCACCAAACGCGCAAGTGTGATTTGTGTCACCCGTAATGCCGATATTGATCCTAATGACTACGGCACCGAAGACATGGATTACGATTATCGCGAGCATATGAAACGCATCCTGAAAAAGCGCGCTCGTCTGGCACCTGTTCGCCTGGAAACCGACACGCCTCTTTCTCCTGTCACCAAGAAGTTTCTTCTTAAGCGTCTTGGTCTGAAGATGCATCAGGTCTACGTCACAAGCGTTCCGCTAGATATGGGCTACGCATGGGGATTGGACGGAATGGTAAAACCAGAGCTTGCCCGCAAGCTTACTCCTGAACCTTTCACTCCCACTTGGCCTGCCTGTCTTGACAGGAAGCGTTCTATTATTGAACAGGTATGCGAAAAAGATGTTTTGCTTATGTATCCTTACGAAAGCATGGATCCTTTTGTCAACATGCTTCGCGAGGCGGCAAATGATCCTTCGGTTATTTCCATTAAGATCACCCTTTATCGTCTGGCAAGCCAGTCTCATTTAGCAGAAGCGCTTCTCGCAGCTGCTGAAAATGGCAAAGAAGTTACTGCTCTGTTTGAACTTCGTGCCCGCTTCGATGAATCTAACAATATCGAATGGTCACAACGCTTCGAGCAAGCAGGAGCCAATGTAATTTATGGTTTCCATGACTTTAAAGTTCACTCTAAGATTTGCGCTATTACCCGTCATACCGACAAGGGTATTCAGCACATTACCCAATTAGGTACTGGCAACTACAACGAAAAGACTTCAAAGCTCTATACCGACTTTTCCTTCATCACCACTGATGAAAGCATTGGTAAAGATGCTGCAGAATTCTTCCGTAATATGCAGTTAGAAAACGCATCGGATCGTTATCAGACGCTCTCGGTAGCTCCTCTGCAGATTAAGCCGATGATTCTGGCAAAGATCGATGAGCAGATTGAGCTTGCCCGCGCAGGTAAACCTAATGGATTGATGTTTAAAACCAATTCCGTTACCGATAAAGATATTATCGACAAAATTGCTGAAGCATCTCAGGCGGGAGTTCATGCAACCTTATTCGTTCGTGGCATTTCCTGCTTGGTACCTGGCGTTGAAGGCTATACCGATAACGTAAAGGTAGTGTCCATTGTAGGGCGCTTGCTTGAACACAGCCGCATTTACGGGTTTGGCCCACGTGATAACCGCGAGATTTATCTTTCCAGTGCAGACTTAATGACACGCAATATGGAAAAGCGTGTCGAAATTGCTTGGCCTATCATCAACCCTGAGCTTAAAGAAAGGGTAAATGAATATCTGGATACATCGCTTTCCGATACGGCAAAGTTACGTATGCTAAAAAGTGATCTTTCTTATACGCCGCTTGAGTTCTTCGCCACGGAAGGCCCTGATGGTATTCCTGAATCGTTCGATTCTCAAGAATACCTTATCAAGAAGGCACGCGAGGACTATCTGCACTCCTTGGAGGTTCGCGAAGAGCAGGCCGCTTTGCGCAGTGCTACCGCTCGCGTTCAGCGCATCCGCGACCGCGAAATGAAGGAATCACCCGTAACTCCTTTGGTTGAAAACCCCGAAACAGGAGAACCACTCACGGGTACTCAGGCAACGGTTCCTGAAACAGACGAATCCTTGCAAGAAGCAGCAACCAATGAACAGGTCACCCTAGAAATTCAGGCAGAAGAAACGCCTCTTCAGGAAACTGCAGTTGAAATCCCAGCTGACACTTCAGCGCAAGCTTCTGTGGCTCAGGCAGCTGAACCTGTCGCTGAAGTTAATGCCGAAACGACTGGCACCACTGCGCAAACCAGTTCCGCTTCTGCTACAGGTGGCATTGAGGAGATCGAGCCTGGCGTTGCAGGACCTTCTGCTATGGCTTCGGCTTCCACCCCAGCAGATACCTCTGTTTCTTCAGGCGTACCTTCTACCTCCACCGAAGCTGACCCTGCTCAAACACAGATGCCATCCACTCAAACAGCTACCCCCGAAGTTGAAGTTCTTTCCGGGGAGCAGAAAGCAACTGACGCAGGAGCAATTCAACTGGTACCTAAAAAGCCAAGCTTATGGACTCGTATTAAGTTCCTATTCACAGGAAAGTTGTCCTAGTAAGCGTTTTAGGCCGCCTACTCGATGCAATACTTTTCGAGCTGCTTTGCTTGATGCAAGGTAGCTCGTTTTTTGCATGATGGTGCAGAAATTTACGGTTGTGCGCGATTTTTTTCTATCCCTAGCTCGATTATTGCTTTCTAAAAGGTTGTTGCTGCAAAACGTTTGGTTATAGCCCAACGTTTTACCTTCGAGCCCTATAATCAAGAAAGCTATTCTTTTCAATACCCGCAACTCAGTGAGGTTATACATGATTTGCCCAATCGTTACTTCTCCTGTTCTCCTACAGATTCCCAGCACAAACGCCACGCAAGCAGACCGTAGCGTTGGCGAAAACCTTAAAGAAACCCTTCAGGCGCATGCGCATGAATGTGTTGGTATGGCGGCAAACATGATTGGAGTACATAAGCGCATCATTGTCGTAGCGGGTCAAAACGCCACCAAGAAAACGAATGAAAAGATTCTATCCAAGCAAAAAGGACATACTCTTCCCGAGCCAATTCTTATGTACAATCCGGAAATAACCAAATTCAGTAAACCCTACGAAACAAAAGAGGGGTGTCTTTCTCTTTCAGGTGTTCGTAGCACCACGCGCTACGAACAAATCACTGTGCGCTACCTCGATGAACAATTCAACGAACGTACCGAACAATTCAGTGGTTTTACTGCACAAATCATTCAACATGAAATCGACCATTGTAATGGCATTTTGATCTAGGAGATTACCATGTCTCAACCCTGCGCTACTCACTCCCAAGCCTCTCATGTAGTTCATGAAATTACCCCTGTGTTTAATGAGTATTCTCGTGTTCTCCTGTTGGGTACCATACCCTCACCCAAGTCACGACAGCAGGGATTTTTCTATGGACACCCACAAAATAGATTTTGGCGCGTTTTAGCTGCCTTGTTTGATGAACCGCTTCCAGAAACCATGGAGGAAAAGTGTGATTTGTGTTTACGTCACCACCTTGCGCTTTGGGATGTCCTTTCCAGTTGCGATATAAAGGGTGCTAGTGATGCAAGCATCACCAATGCTCAACCCAATGATCTGTCGCAAATTATAAAAAACGCACCCATTCAAGCAATTATTACTACAGGAGTTAAAGCAGGTCAGCTTTACCACAGATTATGCGAGTCCGTAACAGGAATGCCCTGTTCTGTTTTACCTTCAACCAGTCCTGCAAATTCGAGAGTATCCTTCTCGGAGCTTTGTGAAGCTTACCGTCAGGCACTTGCCCCTTATATCGAATTCGACCCCTCTTATCCAACCCTCGATGTTCCTGAGGTGGTCAATCTTGAACAGACAATCGCCAAAACGGACACCTCACTTTATACCCTTATGCACCGTGCTGGTAAATTCCTCGCATACGAGACTGAAAAATTCGCAAAGCAACAGAGCAAACCATCTCAGAGAATTGTTGTTTTATGCGGCCACGGCAATAACGGTGGAGATGGCTGGGTAGCAGCTGAATACTTAGCGAAAACAGGTTTTGACGTCGATCTTATTTCTTCATTAGAAGCGCAGGATATTAAAGCAGAACCAGCACATACCACGGCTTGCGAGCAAACAGAAAACCTCGAGACTTACCCTAATGCACGCATTCTAATCAACCCTACCTATGAAGAGGTAGAGCAGAGTCTATCGCAAGCTGACCTTATAATTGATGCGCTTTTAGGCACAGGATTTTCGGGCGATACCATACGCGAGCCCTTTGCAACCTGGATCACTCTTTCCGATCAAAGCAATCTTCCTATTGTTGCCGCTGATGTTCCCAGTGGATTTTCGGCGCAAACAGGCAATGCTGCCACACCTTGTATACGAGCGGCTCACACCGTTACTATGATTGCTCTCAAAACGGGACTCACCCACCCAAACGCACAAAAATATTGCGGAACCATACGAGTTGCACCCTTGATTGATACAACTCCCTACCTCGCATAATGCGCGGTAAATCAGGTTCCGCAATTTCTACTTGTAGACAAAACTTCGAATAGCGTTTCATCCCTATTGTTGTTTTGAAGCTCCTAAAGTTACGGTTGGGAGTATTAGCTAAAGGTAAAGGCATTAACCATAGTTGAAAGCATTAGCTATGGTTGCGAACATTAGCTAAGGCTGAGGACACCAACTAAGGTTGAGTATTAGCTAAGGTTAAGGATTTTAGCTAAGGTTGGGGGTATTAGTCTTGAGGAAGCAACAACAGAGCAATCTGGGTTGCATTCAAGGCAGCACCCTTACGAATTTGGTCTGCTACATTCCAAAATGCAATGCCATTTTCAACCGAAGCATCCTTACGAATACGGCCCACAAAAGCACCGTCTGTGCCTGCAAGTAAACCTGGCATGGGATACACGTTATTTGCGGTATCGTCCATTACCGTAATACCAGGTGCAGCCTCCAAAGCGGCACGTGCTTTTTCAACGCTAACTGGACCTTCGAATTCAACATTGATAGCTTCACCATGGCAGCGCAGAACAGGAACGCGAACACACGTTGCTGCCACCTGAATGTTTTCATCACCCATAATTTTCTTGGTTTCAACAACCATCTTCCACTCTTCTTTGGTAGAAGCATCATCCAAGAAAACATCGATATGAGGGATGCAATTGAAAGCAATTTGATGAGCAAAAGCATCAATGGTTAATTCTTCTCCGTCAAGGAATTGACGAGTTTGAGCATAGAGCTCTTCCATTGCCTTAGCTCCTGCACCCGATGCTGCTTGGTAGGTGGAAACTACCACGCGCGTAATGCGCGAAAGATCATAGAGAGGCTTAAGCGCTGCAACCATTTGAATGGTTGAACAATTAGGGTTAGCAATCACTCCGCTATGCCATGCAATATCCTGTGGATTAACCTCAGGAACAATCAGAGGTACGTCATCGTCCATGCGAAATGCGCTTGAGTTATCAATCATCACTGCGCCTGCATCGACTACCGCCTGACGGAACTGCTTTGATACCCCCGCTCCAGCACTAAACAGAGCAATGTCAACTCCTTCAAATGCTTCAGGAGTCATTTCTTGAACCGTCAGTTCTCCTGCGGGTAGCTGTCCGCAACCCTTAAAAGGAAGCTTCTTGCCTGCAGAACGCTTTGATGCAAGTGCACGTACTTCGCAAGCTGGAAAATCGAGGTCGTGAAGAACCTCAAGAAATTCATGACCGACTGCGCCTGTAGCACCAGCTACAGCAACAACAGGATTCGCAGGTATTTCCTTGGTCCAAGACATAAAGCACTCCTTTATTTTGGGGTTAATGGGCACATCATACTACTCAAAGATATAGAATAGTGGCAAATTGCTCCAAACGTACTTCTTTGAGGTAAACGGCAACGCGCTCATGTTCTACCGTTAGAAATCCTGCTCAAGAACACAAACCTTAACCTAACCGTAACAAAACCCATCTTGACAACCTTGGGAACAACCTAAAAAATAGAAGCCGTTGTCAATCGAATAACTAAACCGTTGAAGCGGAAGTAAAAGTGGCCGTGCGCGCCCAGAGAGTCCGGGATGCTGGGATCCGGATCGAACTGCAAACCACTAAATGGACCGCTGAGGGCGCACCGAACTTTTGGACTTTTAATCTTGGTAAGCTTGATTAACTCAATCTGCTACTTTAAGCGCCACGCAAGATTAAGCACCAAGCAAAACAAGCCATCAAAGTAGGATGCGACGTGAAGACATACGTTAGTTGTCGGAGATGTGATGGCATCTCGCTAAGAGCACAAGCGAAACAAGCTTTAAGCGCTAGAAATCATTACACTCCCTGAATTCGAATTGCTTGTCGGTTTTACCGTCTGAACAGCAACTAATTCTTGGAGTTTTTTATTTTCTAGACTTGTTGTTTTACCGCAAAGTGAATTAAGGTGGCACCGCGGGTGATACAAATATAACCCGTCCTTGAACGTTAAAGACGTCAGGGACGGGTTTTCCTTTTCTGGGGTCTTTCAAACACAACAACCTTGGAAAGGACCTACATTAATGCAAAACACCCTCGAACACCTTCGGGCACTTGCTCAATCTGGTGATTATCGCCGTATTCCTATCAAGCGTGATTTGTTGGCGGATTTCATAACGCCCATTGAAGCCCTACGCGTGTTACGCGCTGCGAGCACTCACTGTTTTTTACTTGAAAGCGCAGAAGCTGAAGAAAGATGGGGTCGCTACACCTTTCTTGGTCTAAAACCCTCGCTGGAATTCTGCTGCTCGGGCGGTGTTGCTCGAATTCGTAAAAACATAGAGACAGATCACGAAACGTGCGAAATCTTTAAAGTCGAACATCCCAGTACCGTTATTCGCCGCATAATCGCCGAAAACAAAAGCCCCCGTCTTGAAGGGTTTCCACCCTTTGCAGGAGGCCTTGTAGGTTATTTTTCTTTTGATTACCTCTCCTACAGCGAACCTTCTCTGCGTCGCCACCATTCATCCGATAATTTTCAAGCCACTGAAAACGAATTGTTCGAAAAAGAGTTTCTTGATGTCGACCTTATGCTTTTTGAAAGCATATTGGTTTTCGACTCCTACCGACAAAAAATTTCCTGCATAACCGGCGTGCGAACCGACGATCTTGAAACTTCACAGCTGGAACGCTCTTACGAAAAGGCACAACAGGAGCTTGACACCTTAGAAAAGCTTCTCAGAACAGGAAAGCGAAAGAGCTTTGAGCCTTTGCGCCTTAAACATGAGCTTACTCCACGGTTTTCCGAAACGGAATATACCGAAATGGTAGATAGAGCAAAACGTTATATCTATGAAGGCGATATTTTTCAGGTGGTACTCTCCAACCCATTAACGGCGCCTGCAACAGGAAGTCTTTTCGATACGTATAGAATCCTTCGTAGCGAAAACCCCTCTCCCTATATGCTGTATTTCACGAGCGATGATGTCGAAATAGCAGGCGCTTCCCCTGAAACCCTTACCCGTTTGGAAGATTCAAAACTCTATACCTTCCCTCTTGCAGGAACGCGACCTCGCGGGAAAAGCCCTGAAGAAGATGAGCAGTTAGAGGCTGGTCTACTGAAAGACGAAAAAGAACTAGCTGAACACAACATGCTTGTAGATCTTGGACGAAACGACTTAGGACGCGTCTGTGCCCTCGGTAGTGTTCATAGAGAAAGTTACCTTGAAGTTCTTAAGTTTTCCGCGTTATGCATATCGGCTCTACCGTTGCAGGAACCATCGCCCCCAACAAAGACGCACTCGATGCAATAGATGCGGTTTTACCTGCTGGCACCCTATCAGGTGCTCCCAAAATTCGTGCGTGCGAAATAATTCACGAATTGGAAGGCGCCTCCCGCGGCATCTATGGAGGGGCCCTAGGATACCTCGATTTATCAGGAAATATGGATATCTGTATAGCTATCCGCCTTGCCTATAAAAAGAACAATCTCGTTTGTGTGCAGTCTGGTGCTGGAATAGTAGCAGACAGTGATCCTGCTTCCGAATATCGCGAATGCCAGAACAAAGCAAGTGCAGTAATTGATGCCCTTAAACGCGCCGAAGGAGGTCTCGCATGATTTTACTAATTGATAATTACGATAGCTTTTCCTACAACCTCTACCAACTTGTCGGCAGCATTAATCCCAATATAAAGGTTGTTCGCAACGATGCACTAACTGTAGACGACGTGGCAACTCTAAATCCTGAAGCTATCATCCTTTCCCCTGGACCGGGAAAACCTAAAGATACTGGTATTTGCATACCGATAATCCAAGAGCTTTCAGGAAGAATTCCTTTGCTGGGTGTCTGTCTTGGCCATCAGGCAATTTTTAAAGCATTCGGCGGCAACGTTGATCACGCGAAACATCTCATGCATGGAAAGTCTTCCGAGATCAACATTGATAACGCTTCTCCTCTGTTCAAAGGATTGCCGCAGACTATCCAAGTTGCACGTTATCATTCCCTTTCCGCCCAGGAAAAGACCCTTCCTTCGTGTTTGCGCGTAATTGGAAGAGGTGACGATGAAGTTATGGCGATTGAGCACTGCAGCCACCCCACCTATGGCGTTCAGTTTCATCCCGAATCCATCATGACCCCCGATGGCTTGTCGATATTACGCAACTTCCTCAGCGCGGCAGAGTTTTTCAAACAAAACCAAGCTCGAAGCACCAAAACGCCCTGACTTGGAGTTCGTGCACCCTGATCCGAATCTCGCACGCGCCCTAACCGCACACTCCCTGATCCGAATCTCACACCCTAAACCAAACCGCACTCACATCCTAGCCCGAACCTAGCCACACCTCACCACAGCTAACAAACGGAAAATCCCTCGATCAAAAGGAGAATCTCATGATTAAAGAAGCTATTCAGAAAGTATCCCAAAAAGAAGACCTTCCCTATGAAGAAGCAGAAGCGGTCATGGACGAAATAATGAGCGGTCAAGCAACCCCTGTTCAAATGGCCGCATATCTAACCACGCTTTCCATGAAAGGAGAAACTATTGACGAAATTACTGCCTCTGCTGCTGGCATGCGCGCTCACTGCATAAAACTACTGCATGAAGTTGACGCGCTCGAAATTGTAGGAACTGGTGGCGACGGCTCTAATTCCTTCAATATATCTACCACCGCATCCTTGGTTATAGCAGCTGCCGGAGTTCCCGTTGCAAAACACGGAAATCGAGCTGCCTCTTCGAAATGCGGTGCCGCTGATGTTTTAGAAGAACTCGGCGTTAAGATCGACATCGCTCCTGAGCGAAGTGCTGAGTTGCTAAAACAGATCAATATTTGCTTCTTGTTCGCCCAGAATTACCACATTGCAATGAAATACGTTGCCCCTGTTCGAAAAGAACTCGGCATTCGCACCGTATTTAATATTCTCGGCCCTCTCAGTAATCCTGCAGGTGCAAATATGGAACTTATGGGAGTCTACGACCAGGAATTAGTTGAACCACTTGCCCAGGTAATGATGAAGTTAGGCGTTCGTCGCGGCATGGTGGTATACGGACACGATAGCTTAGATGAAATATCAATGGCGGGTCCCACCAGTGTTTGTGAAATAAAAGACGGATGGTCCCAATCATACGAAATAACCCCCGAACAATTTGGCTATACCCGCTGCAGTAAAGAGGACTTAGTGGGCGATACTCCCGAAGTCAATGCCGCTATTACGCGCACTATCCTCGAAGGAAAAGACCGCGGTCCAAAACGCTGTGCGGTGTGCCTCAACGCAGGAGCTGCACTCTATATCACGGGAGCAGCAGCAACCATGGAAGAGGGAGTTCGTCTCGCCGAACAAATCATTGACGAAGGTAAAGCAGCTGACAAACTCGAAGAATTTATCAAGGAGTCAAACCGATGAGTTGCGCTATGCATTCCCCTTGTATATCTCAGTCCCCACAAAATAATATTCTCGAAGAAATTGCCGCAAAAACACGTCAGCGTATAGCTAAAGAACGCCAAGAGGTATCAGACTCGGAGTTAGAGCAGCAAGCATACGAAATAGCACAAAAAGAGCTTGCCCAAGAAGGGGCTTTTATCTTTCCTTTCGAAAAAGCTCTTGCAAAACCGAACGTTTCTTTTATCTGCGAGGTGAAAAAGGCATCTCCTTCAAAGGGAATCATCGCTCAAGAATTCGATTATCTTGAAATCGCTCAATCCTACGAAAAAGCAGGTGCGGATGCTATTTCTTGCTTGACGGAACCATATTACTTTCTTGGTTCAAATGAATACTTGAAAGAAATTGCAAAAACGGTATCCATACCCCTTCTGCGTAAAGACTTCACCGTGGATGCCCGCATGATTTACGAAGCAAAAGTACTTGGCGCAAGTGCAGTACTGTTAATCTGCGCGCTCTTAAACGACGAAGAGCTTAAATGCTTTCTCACACTTTCCCACAATTTGGGACTTTCTGCCCTCGTAGAGGCGCATGACGCTTCTGAAATAAAGAGGGCTCTTACTGCGGGAGCACACATTATTGGAGTAAACAACCGCAATCTAGTCAATTTTGAAGTAGATACAAAAAACAGTATGCGCCTTCGCAAATATGCAGGTAACAATGTGCTCTTTGTTTCTGAGAGTGGGATTAAAACACGCAGTGATGTAACTCAACTAGAAACTCTAGGAGTTGATGCCCTCCTTGTAGGCGAAGCACTGATGAAAAGTGCCCGCAAAGATGAAAAGCTTGCCGAACTTCGCGGAAGAGAGACTCTCCCCAAAACAGAACCGCACTCCAAAACAGCACCTCTCCCCAAAGCTCGCCTCAACGATAAATATACAAATGCCGCCCCATGCTCGGACAACGAAACTAGTTCGAATTCCTTCAATTCTTGTGCTCGTGAAGCGTTTTGCACATCTCCTCGCACCAACGATTTTGCCTTTTCAAATCGATTTGATCCCCAGGCAATTATGCAACGCAGGAAAAAGCTTCGTGCCCTTTTCGAAGATGCCACCTTGCAAGCCAAAGTGGCTACCTCTACGACGGACAGTAATCAATCAGAAGGTATCCATAACATTTCCTACCTGAAAGCATGCGGTATGACTCGCGCTGAAGACATCGACGCAGTAAATGAAGCTCATCCTGACTTCTGCGGCTTTGTCATAGAATGCCCCAGAAGCAAGCGAAGCGTTTCCGAACAGCAGCAAAAAGCACTCGTAGAACGACTTGATCCTGATATTTTTGCAGTAGGTGTTTTTGTTGATGCACCTTTGGAATTAATAGAGCGCCTTGCCAAAGAAGGAAGCATTGATGCCGCACAGCTTCATGGAAATGAAAGTGAAGCGTATCTTGATGCCCTGAGATCCCGTTGTGACCTACCGCTCATAAAAGCCTTTCAACTCAAGACGAACGCCAACGCCTCAAGCGCCGTATGTACCTCTGACACCTCAGACGCCACAACGATAAAGAAAGTACTTTCTGACGCCTACGCTTCTTCAGCAGATATGATTCTTATCGATAGTGGCGCTGGAAGCGGAATACCGTTTAGATGGTCGGCGCTCGCAAACTTTAATCGCCCGTATTTTCTTGCGGGCGGACTTACCCCTGAGACTATTTCAGAAGCATTCGCTCAGCTTCATCCTTGGGGAATTGACATGAGTAGCGGACTTGAAACCGATGGATTGAAAGATAAGGCAAAAATAGCTGCAGCGGTCTTAGCAATAAAAGACCCCCAGCAAATACCTAGCACTAAAGGAGAACCTTTGATGACAAACGGACGATTTGGAATCCATGGAGGACAATATATACCCGAAACCTTAATGAACGCCATCATTGAGCTTGATGAAGCCTATACCCGCTTCAAAGATGATCCCGCATTTAAGGCAGAACTTCAGCAGCTTCTTAATGACTATGCAGGACGTCCTTCCCATCTATATTTCGCCCAGCGAATGACTAAAGATTTAGGGGGCGCCAAAATATACCTCAAACGTGAAGACTTAAATCATACAGGCGCTCACAAGATCAATAACGTATTAGGACAAGCACTCCTCGCTAAAAAGATGGGCAAAACGCGCTTAATCGCCGAAACAGGCGCAGGACAGCATGGTGTTGCCACCGCAACAGCAGCAGCTCTACTCGATATGGAATGCGTGGTCTATATGGGTAGAGAAGATACTGAACGTCAAGCGCTCAACGTGTATAAAATGCGACTGCTCGGTGCTGAAGTTCGCCCCGTTGATTCGGGAACAGGAACTCTTAAAGATGCCGTAAGTGAGACTTTTCGTGAATGGACAAGTCGAATTGATGATACCCATTACTGCCTTGGTTCTTGCATGGGCCCTCACCCTTTCCCCACAATAGTGCGTGATTTTCAAGCAGTAATTTCGGCAGAAATTAAAGACCAAATGAAAGAACTTGAAGGAAAACTACCCGATGTCGTAATAGCTTGTGTTGGTGGAGGATCTAATGCGATTGGATCTTTTTATCACTTTATTCAACATCCAGAAGTAAGGCTCATTGGATGCGAAGCGGCAGGACGCGGTGTTGATACTTTCGAAACTGCCGCCACTATCGCAACTGGAAAACTAGGTATTTTTCATGGCATGAAAAGCTATTTTTGCCAGGATGAACAAGGACAGATTGCACCAGTCTATTCGATCTCTGCCGGGCTTGATTACCCTGGAATTGGACCAGAACATGCCGCCCTCCACGATGCGGGTCGGGCAGAATATGTTGCTATTACTGACGAAGAAGCAGTTGATGCTTTTGAGTACCTCTCTCGCCTTGAAGGTATTATTCCCGCGATCGAAAGCGCCCATGCCGTTGCTTATGCACGAAAGCTTGCTCCTACCATGAGCCCCGATCAAAGCATCGTTATTACGCTTTCAGGCCGTGGCGACAAAGATTGCGCAGCAATCGCTCGATATAGAGGTGAAAATCTCTATGAATAGAACCTTTAAGCGCATCATGCAAAATCCTAATCCCTCTACCCATGCCCATCACCAAGGAGAATAACCATGAGTACTATAGCTCGTGCTTTTGAAAATGGAAAAGCCTTTATCCCCTTTATTACGTGCGGAGATCCTGATCTAGAAACAACCGAACAGCTAATCTATGCCATGGAACGCGCAGGTGCAGACCTTATCGAACTCGGTATTCCCTTTTCGGATCCTACCGCAGAAGGCCCTGTGATACAGGAAGCAAACATTCGCTCGCTTTCTGCAGGAACTACTACCGACAAAGTGTTTGATCTCGTACAAAAAGTGCGAACACGATCTGCGATTCCCCTTGCATTCATGACCTACGCCAACGTGATTTTTTCTTACGGGATAGAAGCGTTTGCACAAAAAGCAGCCGAGGTTGGCATCGATGGCATTATTTTGCCCGATGTCCCCTTTGAAGAAGCTGATGAATTTGATGTACCTTTCGCCGCCGTGGGAATCGATCAAATTTCTATGATTGCCCCTACCTCCCATGAACGCATCGCTGCTATTGCGCAGAAAGCTCGCGGGTTTGTTTACTGCGTATCTTCCCTAGGAGTTACAGGTGTGCGCTCCAACATTACAACCGACATTGCAAGCATGGTAGCACTCGTAAAGCAACAGCAAGATATTCCCTGCGCTGTGGGATTCGGAATATCCACTCCCGAGCAAGCGCGTAATATGGCCGCTCAAAGCGATGGTGCTATTGTAGGAAGCGCCATTGTGAAACTTTGCGCCCAATACGGAAAAGACTGCGTGCCTTATGTTGAAGAATACGTGCGTTCCATGAAAGAGGCAGTCAACCAGGCACAGTAGCTACGAAGTGAAAGAGAAGAAGCCTACGCTGTACCCGAACAAAAAGAATACCTAGGCTACACCTGAACGAAAAGCAAACCTGGGCTGCACCTGAGATCTCCCTTTCCAGCAACAAAAAGCCGCTTTTCTGAATATCCCCCCCCTACAAGCAAGTGAGACTGAAAACTTTTGTTTTCAGTCTCACTATCGAGGTTCAGTTCATTTCAGCGACTTTTTTAAGTTCAATATCTCAAAGGCAAGAGAAATTCTAGAGTTCGATTGATGAACTAATGGGCTGCCCATTAAATTAGCGACCCTTTGCCATCTTTGCTGCAATCTCTTCAGGAGAAAGCTGGGTTTCTTCAAAGATGCTGTCGGAATCCAATCCGAATGCAGTGTGCAAGCAGCGAACTGCTGTTTGAACTTGGCTGCCCTCTACCACTACCGAAATGCGGATAGGACTGGTAGAAATCATCATGATGTTAACGTTGTTTTCCGCCAACGCCGCAAAAGCCTTAGCAGCAACACCAGGACTAGACTTCATGCCTGTGCCTACCAACGAAACCTTAGCAATATTGTCGTCCATCAAAGAAGTGGCCCCAAATTGCTGGGTAATGCGCTCCACTGCTGATAATGCTTGTTCTTTCTGAGAACCAGGGAACGTAAAGGAAATATTTGCCTTTCCGTCATTGGTAACGTTTTGAATGATCATATCGACCGAAACATCGCTTGAAGCAAGAATAGAAAATACTCGCGCCGCGATACCTAGTTCATCAGGAAGACCACGAAGGGTAATTTTCATTTCGGACGTATCGTGTGCAATACCAGAAATAACTGCCTGCTCCATAGAAGGAACGACCTCCTTGATAAGTGTGCCTTCTTCATCCGAGAAAGCAGAACGGGAATGAATTACCACCTTATATTTACGCGCAAACTCTACCGCGCGAGCCTGTAAAACGCCTGCGCCACCACTCGATAACTCGAGCATGTCATCGTAAGAAATACAGCTCAACTTACGAGCACGCGGAGCAACACGCGGATCGGCAGTGTAGATGCCTTCAACATCGGAATAAATCTCACACACATCCGCATTAATACCGTAAGCAAGCGCAACTGCCGTCGTATCAGATCCGCCACGACCAAGCGTAGTAATATCGCCGTTTTCAGAAACCCCCTGAAAACCAGCAACCACCACAATGGCACCCGTAGAAAGGGCTTTTCGGATTTTATCAGCATCGATACCTTCGATTTTTGCACTAGAAAAATCGTTATCAGTGGTAATTCCAGCCTGCCAACCCGTAAAGCTTACCGAGTTATATCCCAACGCCTGAATAGCCATTGCAAGCAACGACATACTTACCTGCTCTCCCGTAGAGAGCAGCATATCCATTTCTCGTTTGGAAGGATGATCGTTTAGCGCCGCCGCCAAACCAACCAATTCGTCAGTTGTTTTACCCATTGCAGAAACAACCGCCACCACGTCATTGCCTTGCTGCTTCATGGCAATAAGACGTTTTGCTACATTTTTAATTCTTTCAGGGGAAGCAACAGAGGTTCCGCCAAATTTTGAAACTATTAACGCCATGATCTTCTTTCTCGCAAGAGAACAATGGGTATATAGTACCAAAAAACCTCCTTTGCAAAGGAGCGAGATCATATGCGGTATTACAAGCAGAAGAAGCGGAAAGAGATCAAAGAAATACCGAACGAAAATCAGCACCACTCGCATAGCGAATGAACTGTTTCGGACGCTTTGCGTCCTCAACTGGGTTGAAGACCTAGAATACAAAACGCCGACAAGTGTTGTCGGCGTTTCTCTTTTAATAGTTATGGCTGGTGCTGCTAGCAGATAGAATTGTCAGCAGCTGATAATACTAACAACTGGTATTGCTAGTAGTATCGTTTAAGCATATTTCACCATTACGGTATTCATTTTGTTGGCAACCAATTCACATTGATCAACGCAATCTTCCATGGCGTCCAACAAACGCGTCCAAACTATTACGCGCATGCTATGTTCGCGTTCTTCGGTGTAGAGCTGACGAATAAGCTTGATGTAGAGCTCATCTGCTTCATCTTCAAGCTGATTGACCTGATATATAAGAGACTTGAAAGTGTTTGATTTTTTGCAATTGCGAAAATCCGCCATAGCATTAGACAATGCTTCGCAAGAGCGAACGATAAACTTTACGAACTTCTTAGCATCGTCATGCATAAAGTGGATATCGTACATATAGAATCGCTGAATAATCTCTTCAGTAAGATCGATTACCTCATCCAGATTTTCCGCGATACCAATAACATCTTCGCGATCAATAGGTGTCACAAAGTCGGTAATGAGGCTTTCAAAAATACTATGGCAAACTTCATCGGCTTCTCGCTCAAGAGCATGAGCACGACCGAGGCGCTTTTCAACTTGCTCCACTGACTCAAACTCGTCAACGATTTCCTTTAAGAGCTTAGCTTCCTTTACGGCGATTTCTGCCTGAGCCTCAAAAGCATCGTAGTAATCAAACTTTTTCTTCTTTTTCTTAAGTTCTTTCTTTGCCAGCTTCGCCACCGTAATCCCCCCTCGTATGTTTCAAGAAACAATTCGTTAATAATTGTAAACGCTCATACGAGTTCTTTTAACAATTTCTTGCCCGCCTTTTGCAATTTCTTTTTCAGCTCGTTGAAAACACACGCAACACCACGAACGCAAATTCAACAGCATATGCGCAAATTCAACAGCGCCAACACAAACACGACGCTGCTAACTTTTTAGCAAAAAGCAAAATTCGGCATTTTCTCTTTTTTAACAAAAATATGCAAAAACGCGACGTTGCTCATCTGCGATGGTAGTAAGCGAATTGTGCCCTGGAAGTACAAGGGTATCGTTAGGAAGTTGCGACAAACGACGAAGGGAAGCGCGCATTTGCTTATCATTGCCCCCTTCAAAATCGGTTCTTCCAATCGAACCGCAGAAAAGCGTATCTCCCGAAATCAGCACATTGGCACCATCGAGATATTTACCCTTTTCTGCATCGAGGAATAAACAAATTCCTCCTGGGGTATGCCCTGGAGTGGCAATAACTTTCCATGACATATTCCCCAACTTCACCGTATCCTTATCCTTCAGCTGAACATCAACCTTACAGGATTCGGCTGGCGGAAAATCTTTTGGTTGATTTTCTATCACGGGGGTATCTATAGCCGAAGCATACACAGGTGCTCCCGTTTTGTCCTTGAGCGCCTTGAGGGCACTGGTGTGGTCAGCATGGTGATGGGTTACCACAATTGCATCTACGTTGCGATTGCCGACCATCTTCAAAATTGCATCAGCATCATGAGAAGGATCTACTACAAAAGTGAAATCCCCATCAGAAATTACAAAGGTATTGTTGGCAATTGGACCAAGCACGGTATATTCAATATCCACGCAAGCGCCTGTCACTACAAGATTGCGCCCCTTGCGTTTTACTTGTATCTTCATTTACGAAATCCCTTCAATTCTCCTATTTTGAAGCATTGCCAGGCATCATGCGGCGTGCATCAAAAACGCCCTCAACCGCTTGAAGCTTTGACAAGATGCGCTCAATTTTACTGATATCAGAAATCTGGAACAAGAAACGCATTTCCGCCATGCCGTCTCGATGCGTTGTCGAAGAAACATTGAGCATATTTGCGCCATATTCCGACAAAACTGAAGCAACATCGATAAGTAAGTTCATACGATCGAGCGCTTCAACGATGATTTCCACGTTATAGATTGCATCAGGAACACTGTCTTCCCAATGTACTTCAATAATTCGCTCAGGGTGCTGCTTGAGTTCTACTGCATTAGGACAGTCTTCGCGATGAACCGAAACGCCACGACCACGAGTAACAAAGCCGATAATCTTATCTCCCGGAACAGGATTGCAGCAACGCGACAAACGCACTAACACATCATCTATTCCACGCACCACGACACCATTAGAAGCATGGGTTTCATGCTTCTTGGGTCGTTTCACGCTGGTGAGCATAGGGGGCATCTTGCCAGTCGAAGAAGCAGACATTCCCACGAGAGGCTTTTCTGCCTCTTCCGTACCTTTATCCACCAAGATTTTCAGCATGCGGTTTGCTACGTGCATCGGGTTTTCTTTACCCGAACCGATATTAACCAGCATGTCGTCTGCGCTCTTGAAGCCCATCGCTTCAGCAACCTGCTTCATCGCACGCATACTCTGAGCTGATGAAATACCCAAACCGTGCTTGCGCATTTCATGAACCAGCTTGTCGCGACCTGTCTGCAAATCGTCCGAACGGCTCATCTTTGAAAAATACGAGCGAATCTTCGAACGAGCAGAAGGCGTCTTTACGATATTGAGCCAGTCGCGAGAAGGAGTAGCACTCTTCTGAGTCAAAATTTCTACACGATCACCCATTTGGAGCTGATAGCTCAATGGAACGATAGATCCATTTACCTTTGCTCCCACACAATGGTGACCTACTTCGGTATGGATGGCGTACGCAAAATCCACCGGCGTTGATCCAAAACGCAAACTCATTGCTTTACCCTTTGGAGTAAAGACGAAAACTTCTTTTGGATCGAGATCGGTTTTTAAGGATTTTAAGAACTCGCGCGAATCCTTCGTTTCGTCCTGCCAATCGACCATTTCACGAAGCCAAGCAATCTGCTTATCAAAAGAGTCTGATCCCTTGCCGCCCTTTTCCTTATAGCGCCAATGTGCCGCAACGCCATATTCGCTCATACGGTGCATTTCTTCGGTGCGAATCTGCACTTCAAGCGGGCGCCCTGTTGGGCCAATAACCGTAGTGTGAAGACTTTGATACATATTGAACTTTGGCATTGCAATGTAGTCTTTAAAACGACCAGGCATTGGATGCCATAAACTATGCACGGCGCCAAGAGCTGAATAGCAATCCTTAACCGAGGTGGTAATGATGCGCACCGCACTCAGGTCATAGATTTCAGAAAACCCTTTACCGCGCTTAGTCATCTTCTGATAGATGGAATATAAGTGTTTTGGACGCCCCATAATCTGGGCTTCCACCCCGATTTTCTCCATTTCACCATGGAGAATACCGATAATGGTTTCCAGATATTCCTCGCGTTCTTTGCGTGTTTCAGCAACCATTCGAGAAACCTGTTTAAACTTCGTGGGCTCAAGATAGAAGAAAGCTAAATCCTCTAACTCCCACTTTATGGAGCTGATACCTAGGCGATGAGCAATTGGCGCATAAATTTCCAAGGTCTCACGCGCCTTAAAGATACGACGATCTTCACGAAGAGCCGAAAGAGTACGCATATTATGCAAACGGTCTGCAAGCTTAATAACCACAACGCGGATATCTTTGTTCATGGCTATAAGCATCTTACGGAATGTCTCGGCCTGTTCGTCGGAGAGCGTCTCAACGGAAAGTTTCGTGATCTTAGTTACGCCATCAACCAGATTAGCAATTGCTTCACCGAAAAGCTCAGTAACTTGTTCTTTAGTTGCAACCGTATCTTCAACCGTATCATGTAAAAGAGCAGCGCAGAGAGTTTCCACATCCATATGGAGATCAGCCAAAATAATGGCAACTTCTACAGGATGGATAACAAATGCCTCGCCTGATTTGCGTTTTTGACCAGCATGCATCTCGTCAGCAAAGCGAAAGGCTTTTCCAAGTAAGGTTCGGTCTTTATCGTCTAAATACGAAGAGGTTAAACGCTCTAACTCTAAAAAGCGCTCTTTAGGATCTGAACCAACAGGGGCAGACGTGGATGATTTGATGGTGGGATCAACGGCTGAAGGAACCAAGCCCACTTGATGAACGTGAGAAGAATTTGCCATGATCTACCTCCCCTCTCCGTTGTTATCGTACGGAAGTAAAGGGTGCCTAATGCGGTCTTGCAACTGATCCGCAGAACTCCCCAGCACCCAATCTTTAAATGACATAAATGAATCGAATTCGTCTAAACCTTCACGATACTGGACACTATCGCTCAGTTCAACTTTTCCTTTATAGTCTACGACATATACGTTTTGTTTAACACGACTACCTTGGGTCTCATCAGCCTTTGTTTCAACCAGACCAAGCTCTTCAAATACTGCGACTCCTAGCTGAACTTGCGATGGCGTTACGGTATTTCCAAACAAACGCGTTGCCCGATGAGCCACCTCATCCTCATCAAGCGCAAAGAAAGCCTGACCACTTGTTTGCTGAAGAGCGCGTAGGCTTCGATAAATCTGTGCCATTTCGTCATGATCAGGAGCAATGCCATGGAGCAATTCGGTATTCAAAGAAACGTCACCCTTGCCAAACAAAAGATGAATATGCGCCTCGTTGCCATCTCGTCCGGCACGTCCACTCATCTGATTAAACTCCACCTCACTGAAGGGCAGGTGGTAGAGCACCACATGACGAACTCCTGGAATATCAACCCCTTCTCCAAAAGCAGAAGTTGCTACAAGAACCTGAAGTCCACCTTCTCTAAACAGCGCTTCAACGCGTGCTCGTTCAAGACGAGATAACCCAGCATTGTAGAAACCGATGAGAGAAGCAATATGAGGCTCCTGTTTACGCAACTGACGCACTAAAGCTACGCTCTCCATACGAGAATTAACATAGATCAGCGTCTTTTCTCCCTGCGCAACCAAACTTGCAAGATAACGCTCGCGCTTCTTGCTATTGCGTTGATCAACAACATGCAAGTTTGCGCGTTCAGCACGATCGCAGACCATCTCATCAAGCTTAAAAGCATCGCATATCTCTTGAGCAACTGCCGCATCTGCTGTTGCGGTTACTGCAAGTACTTGAGGATCCCCCAAGCAATGAATCGCATTTCCTAACCTTATATAGGAGGGACGAAAGCCCGCTTTAGAAGTGCCTACATGATGAGCTTCATCTATCACTACAAAACCAATAGAAGAAATCTGCGCAAGTTCGTCTTTATGGAAATCCAAGTATTCTGGAGTGGTAAGTATGATATCGAGTTCACCATTCGCAAGATCGGTCATTATCTGAGCACGCTCTGGAAGCGAATTTGCACCCGTCAGTACGCCAATCGTTATCCCAAAAGAACCCAAGGTGCGTTCAAGATGAAACGCTTGATCAGCAACGAGCGCGCGGAGAGGATATACAAATAAACTTGTCGTTTGCTTACCCAGCGCTAATTCAGCCGCATGAATCTGAAAAATAAGAGACTTTCCACGCCCGGTACCCATTATCGTCAGAACCGAATGCCCAGCATCGAGTAAATCAAGTGTTTGCTGCTGCGAATCATGCAGCACTCCATCACCCAGAAACGCTTGAATTATGTCTTGCCTGAAAGCCTGCGGGGCCATTTGTGCACGTTGCTGCCACATCATTCGATCAGATTCCGGGCTTTCCCATTCGGGCATATCGCACATATCGCGCTCTGTCATTCCTGCTGCAATGAGCCCGGTAACAAAGTCCTTATCCGCATCTTCAAGACAAGCTTCCAAGGCTGCGCAAGGAGATAAAGGTGTCAGCGAAGTGATCACCGCTTTTACCGAACGACGTCCCTTCCACGTATCAACCTGAAGCTCGAATACCGCCTCAAGGGCACAACCACAGTGAAACAAGGCTTGTACGTTAGAACAATGAAACATTATGCAATTGAGCGAATGCATGCCATCAGTCAGAGTGCATGAAAGATGATTTTTATCCACCCCTACTGCGCGGCCGCCCGCCATCATGACACCGTGTGCCAAAAAATGAGGGCTTACATTTTCCTGCCCAAAAGGAGCAAGCAGATCAAGTTTTTCTACATTCGAGAGAGTTAGTTCGCTAAGGTCAACCGAAGCATCTACTTCAACACGGGGAATAAAATCCTCAGGAGGCAGTTCGTCCATATAGCGACACAGGCGTTCGGTAAATTCAGGAATTTTATCAGCTTTAAGGGTTACACCCACTGCTGCATGGTGGCCACCAAAACGCACCAAAATATCCTGACAGCTAGAAACTGCCTGAAACAGATTTACCTCTCCTACGCTTCTTCCTGAACCATGGGCTTCGTCACCCTCAATAGTAAACAGAAGGGTTGGCACACCGTAGCGGTTCGCCAAGCGTGAGGCAACAATTCCTTTTACTCCCTCATGCCATCCTTCACCTGCTACCACAAGCGCTCGCTGACCTTTAAAAACCTGTTCTGCCTGGGCAGAAGCAACCTCTGCCAACTCTGCCTCTATAGTTCTACGGCGCGTGTTGGTATCTTCAAGCTCCGACGCTAAATGAGCAGACTCCGCGAAATCGTCACTGAGCAGCAGATCAAGAGCAAGCTGAGCGTTACCCATGCGTCCTGCCGCATTCAAACGCGGTACCAAGGTAAAACTTAAATTAGATGAAGTAACTGGCTTATCAGCAAAACCAGACTCCCCTAGCAATGCAGCGATACAGGGTCTGGGGTTTTTGTTTATCATACGCAGACCTTCACTTACCAAGGCGCGATTTTCTTCACGCATAGGCATAAGGTCTGCCACCGTACCCAACGTTGCCAAGTCAATCAGTTCGCGCCACAGATTAGGTTTTCCAAAACGAGAACCAACTGCTTGCATCACTTTAAGCGCAACCCCCGCGCCCGCCAAAATGGCACTCGGATTATCATCACACTTCGGATCAACAACGGGCACGCCCTCAGGAACCAGATCGGCTGGTTCATGATGATCGGTGATAACAACATCAATTCCTCGATCAAGAAGCAGCGCTACTTCCCGCTTCGCTGCTATGCCATTATCAACCGTAACAACCAAATTTGGATTATACGAAGCAACACGTTTAATCGAAGCATCAGAGAGTCCATATCCTTCTTCAAAGCGAAGAGGAATAAAGGGGGTTACCACCGCAGCCCCACAAGCGCGAAGTCCGCGCGTCATGAGAGTGGTTGCCGAAACCCCATCGAGATCAAAGTCGCCATACACAAGAATATGCTCTTCATTTTGTATAGCTTGAGCAATTCGATCGACTGCGACATCCATGCCTTCTATCAAATAAGGATTACCCCAAACGCTCTCAAGATCAGGATATAAAAAAGCCTGTGCCGCTTCGAGCGTGTCTATACCACGAGCCACTAAGGTAGCTGCAATAAAGTGTGGTAGATCCAATTCAGTTGCAAGACGATGAACTACGGCCTCATCTGCCGTAGCTAAATTAATACGCGCATTCATATACATTCATACCTTATCGAATTATTTTTCTCACGCATTATTGTCGCACAAGAAAAGGGTTTCTCCCCGCACGAGAAACCCTTTGATGCTAAGTGGTTATGAATGTCTATCTATTGAACAAATTTTGCGTTTTCTCAAGACCTACTTTAAGCAGCGACTCAACTGCATCAGCTGCCTCAACACATGCCGCTTCGAAGTCGTCTTTAGCTTCTTTGCGGGGCGCCTGCAAAACAAAGTCAACCACACTCATTCGTCCTGGAGGGCGACCAATGCCAGTACGAACTCGTAAAAAATCACGAGTGCCTAATTTTTCAATAATGGAACGAAGTCCATTATGCCCAGCGTGACCCCCGCCTTTCTTTACGCGTACCGACCCAGCGGGAATATCAAGTTCATCATGAATAACGATAAGCTCACTTGGTTGCTCGTCGTATTCACGACAAAGATGAGATACCGGACCCCCTGAAAGGTTCATAAAACTTTGAGGTTTTGCCAGAATGACTTTTTCTATGCTTCCATCCGACTGACGAACCTTAGCTTCGCCCACCATCGCGCCACACGTATTCTTCCAATAACTAACCCCCCAGCGTTGCGCTAGGAGGTCAATTACTTCAAAGCCAGCATTATGGCGTGTATGAGCGTATTCGTCGCCGGGATTTCCTAATCCAACAATTACCTGCATGGATTACAGAGCAAACTCGGGATCGAACAGAGAAGCGACCGACTCATTAGAGTAAACATTGCTGATCGCGCTTGCCAAAAGAGGAGCTACAGAAATAACCTTGATTTTGCCAGTCTGTCGCTCGAGAGGAACTGCAATAGTATTGCAAACTACCACTTCTTCAATCTGGGAGTTTTCCAAACGCTCATAAGCAGGACCAGAAAATACAGGATGGCTTGCACATACAAAGACACGCTCTGCGCCCTTTTCCTTCAAAGTTGCTACTGCAGCACAGAGGGTACCAGCCGTATCAATAATATCGTCGTTAACGATACAAATCTTTCCTTTTACATCACCAATAAGAGCAGTGATTTCCGCCTTATTGTGACCAGGACGGCCCTTATGCATGATTGCCAAATCTGCATGCAACATATCGCAAAGTTTCTTGGCAGCCTTTGCGCGACCAACATCAGGGCTTACCACACAAAGCTTTTCCGGATCAAGATCCTTCTTCCTGAAGTAATCAGCAAAAATAGGAAGAGCCGTTAGGTGATCTACCGGTTTATCAAAAAAGCCCTGGATCTGTCCCTGGTGCAAATCGATAGTAATCATACGATCGATACCCGACACGGTCATTAAATTTGCAACAAGCTTTGCCGTAATAGGTTCACGAGCTGCAGCCTTACGATCTTGGCGAGCATACCCATAGCAAGGAACTACCGCGTTTACCGTACGAGCAGAAGCGCGCTTTGCGGCGTCTGCCATAATCAGAAGCTCCATCAATGCCTCATTGACATTAGGAGTAGAGGTAGATTGAACAATAAAGACGTCTGCGCCGCGAACACTTTCCAAGTAACGCGCGTAAATTTCGCCATTTGAAAACTTTTCAAGCTTTACATTACCAAGAGTAGTTCCTAATTTTGTCGCAATTTCCTCAGCAAGCTCGGGGGCGGTTGAACCCGCGAAGATCGCCATGGTTTTCGTCATATTACTCATTTGCTCTTTTTCCTTTCGTTCCAATGCTCGATCTCCGTCTGACGGGCGCGCCCTAAGCCAAGAGCTCCCGCAGAAACGTCCTTTGTAATTACTGAACCCGCACCAATGAGCGAGTTTTCACCAAGATTAACCGGAGCAACCATCATGACATCGCTGCCCACGAAGCAATTATCGCCAATAGTAGTAGGCCATTTCTTTTCGCCGTCATAGTTGCAAGTGATGCTGCCCGCGCCAATGTTGACATTACTGCCAAGCGTCGCATCTCCGATATACGATAAATGAGGAACCTTAGAACCTGGTCCAATAGTGGATTTTTTAATTTCTACATGGGTACCTGCTTTGGCATGCTCGCACAGATAAGTGCCCGGACGAAGATAGGCGCGCGGACCACAGGTAACACCTTGTTCCATGGTGGCTTCGATACCTACCGTTTCCTCTACAACACAGTCCTTGCCTACCACTACATCGGTAAGGCGAGTGTTAGGACCAATTACGCTCCCTGTTGCAATTGAGGTAGCACCCAGTAAAAACGTCATAGGAAGAAGTTCTACGTCCTGTTCAATTGAAACATCAGGACCAATCCATGTAGTAGAGGGATCCATCATAGTAACGCCAGCCGCCATATGAGCTTCATTGATGCGCTGCTGCAAAATACGGGTAGCTTGCGCAAGCTGAATGCGCGAATTAACCCCTAAGCATTCCGTTGGATCTTCAGCTTTGAAGGCCAGAACACGTTGACCGCGTTTACGAGCAATTCCTAATACATCAGTAAGGTAATATTCGCCCTGCGCGTTATCGGTTGAAACTTCTTCAAGCGCTGAAAACAAAAGTTCAATATCGAAGCAATAAAACCCAGAATTGCATTCTGTTATAGCAGCCTGTTCTGGTGTGCAGTCTTTTTGCTCGACGATTTCAACCACGTCACCCGCATCGTCACGAACAATACGCCCATATCCAAAGGGATCCGATGCTTCCATGGTAAGAACTACCACTGCTGCATTGTTTTCCTCGCGCGTGCGAACAAGATCCTCGATAGTGGAAGGACGAACGAGAGGAGAATCCCCCGTTAGAACGACCAAGGAGCCGCTTTTTCCTGCAAGCGCCTCACGGGCAACCAATACCGCGTGGGCCGTACCAAGTTGCTCTTCCTGTACCACCATAGTAGTGTCAGACAAAAGAGGTTCGACCTGATCGCGACCGTGTCCTACGATACTTACCACCGAATCGATACCCGCCGAATGTGCTGCATCAACAACCCAACGAACAAGAGGTTTTCCTAGAATCTCATGAGCAACTTTGGGTTTCGACGATTTCATGCGAGTGCCTGCACCCGCTGCAAGAATAAGTGCTGAAGCTTGCAAATGAACGCCTTCCCTTCATAAAGCGATACTTCATGCATCGATCCACTAAAGCAACCCGCAATCTATTTGCAAAAATATTTGCAAAAGCGCCCGTCTTGGACACTTGGCTACCTTTTGTCGATGCGTTCCACAGTATAACAGTCCTTAAGCCTTGATGTGCGATACCAACAAACAAAAACCCCTTCACTTTGAAGGGGTTTAAAACTACTTATGATTGCTGTTCAAGCACGAGCAAAGCACTACAGAGCGCATCAAGCAAAACGATTGCATAATGCTGGGCAGAACGAGCTGCTCCTGCATCCTCCCATCCTTCATTCGAAAGCCGAACGGCAATGCGACGATCATGATGCTCTGTTGCCTGGATCGCTTGAGCAATACGTACACCCAAGCTGTCCTCATCTTCAAATTCAACTACAGGGATAACTGATGCGGGCTTTTCTTCCCCGACAAGGATTTGTACAAAAAGCGTGCTTCCCTCGGGAGGAACCAACAGAGAATCTGCGCTCATTACCTTTGAAGTGGGATTTGTTGCAAGGGCAAGATTGGACATACGAGCAGCAACTGAACGAGTAAATTCATTGACTCCATAAAGACAAATAAACGTCGACTCCAAAACATCTGCTGCGCGTGCAAAACCGAGATGCGGCATTGCCGTAAACGAATCTTTTCCCTTCCAAGAATACTGTAAGTGATTAAGTGCGCGAAATGTAAAAGCACCTACAATGCCATCGGAAGGCAGACCCATGTTGAGCTGAAAGCGACGAACTGCATCTTCAGTGTGCGCACCAAAAATGCCGTCTTTTTCACCACACGAAAACCCTAAAGCAGACAATGCCTCCTGAAGAGTACGCACATCGCGACCATGGAAGAATGGAACGCGCAAAAAGAGATTACGATCACCCAACTCAAATGATTCATCAACGAGCTTGTTCCATACAAGTTCATCTACTTCTTGTCTGGGATCAATGCCACAGGCAACGCAAAGCTGCGCCACTGCGTTGGCTGTTTTCGCATCAAAGGTTCCTGTAATTGCTTCTTCAGCTAAATAGCCTGCCGTAACCAGTCTTCTCTGAACGTCTAAAACGGCAGCTCCAGAATCATTCCTACGAATTGGATCCATATATCACCACTACTTCAAACGATCAACAAACCAATTTGCCATAGAGACAAGCAAATCACGCGCAGGAGACGCAGGGAGAAGCGCCACCAGACGCTCTTGCGCATTCGCGGTAAGACGCTCTGCATAGGAGCGCGCATAATCGATGCTTCCCGACTCACGCATGATTTCAACTGCTTCCTCTAAAATAGCAGGATCGGTTTCCTTTGAAGAAAGAATTTCAATTAAACGATCGCGTTTAGGCGAATGTTGAAGCGCATGTACCACCACAAGAGTACGCTTACCCTCGGTGATATCGCTACGAAAATCTTTTTCTTTAGCTTCTTTAGTGCCTACCAGATTTAACAAGTCGTCCTGAATCTGGAAAGCTAAACCTGTATCAAGTCCATAAGAGCGAAGACCTTCAATTTGCTCTTCGCTGCCGCCTCCTACCAGTGCACCGACTGCAAGAGGAACCGCACCAGAATAATGCGCAGTTTTATGAATAGCCATAGCAAGGTAGTCTTCAGGCGTAATGTCATAACGGCTATCGCGCGCCCAACCGATATCGAGCGCCTGGCCCTCAACCGTATTTTGAGCCATGGATACCAACTCTATTGCCACGCGCACCTTTAAGGAATCTTCCAGTTGAGGATCACGCATAACAATACCGTTGACAATAGAAAGGGCAAGATCGCCTGCGTTGATAGCGAGACCAATGCCTTCGGTAAGATGCATACAAGGCTCACCGCGACGCAGTGAAGCATCATCGGCAATATCATCATGAATGAGTGCTGCCGTATGAAAGTGCTCGATTGCTGCCGCCGAGGAAAAAGCACGAGAAGGAACGCCACCTACCGCTGCACACGCTGCAACACAAATCAAAGGACGATGACGCTTTCCTCCGTTTTCACTATATTTACGCAAGGGAGCATACAGATAAGTTTCCATATCAGGATGCGAGCCAGAAGGAATATAGTGATTGATAATATCGCCCGCTTTTTGAGCATAGCGGTTTAAATACAATTCAAAAAGTTTAGGAGAATCTGCTTGCGCATCTACTTCATGAGTGAGCGCTTCAAAATCTTCAAAATTAATAGTTGAAACGTTTTGAGCTTCCACAAAAGAGGAAATATCTGACATATCAAACGCTTTCCATGAGAAAAGTACTTATACCTTATTTCGCATGACAAAGCTCAGCAAGTTGGAGGATAAGCCTGTTATGCAGCTCGCTAACACGAAGAGAACTGGTAGGAGCGGTGGGACTCGAACCCACAAGCCCGAAGGCGGCGGATTTTAAGTCCGCTGCGTATGCCAATTCCGCCACGCTCCCATGATTCCTTCGTAACGAACGCCTATTATCATAGCAAAAATAATAATTTGCAAGGCTTTAACGCCGAAGTTGTAAGAAAGTCTTAGTTTCTTACGGGCGAAAATCTTGTTCTGTGAGAAGAACTCCTTGTAATATATCAGATTCACTCACCGTAAATGAAGAACAATTTGCCAAAGTTAGAACTTCAAGCAAAATTGCCAGGCCCGCCACAATAACGCTTGCACGAGCGGGTTCTAATCCTACCACGCCTTTTCGTTCTTCTAAAGACATTGAGCGAAGATTATTAAAAATTCGTTCAAGAGTTTCACGCGGTACCACCGTATTATGCACCTGAGACGAATCATATACTTCCATACGTTTTTCAATAGAAACAACGCTGGTAGCTGTTCCAGCAACTGCAATAATGCGATCTATGGCGCATCCTCTTTGGGCCGCCTTGGCAAAGTAAGATTCCATCTGATCATGAACAAATGATCGAAGCTGATTACACTCTTCCTCACGGGGAGGATCGCTTGCTAAAAATCGCTCAGTCATTCGACGGCATCCAATATTAAACGAATGCGAAGTAAGAGGATCTTGTCCCCCTATTCCAAAAACAAGCTCCGTGGAACCGCCCCCAATATCTGCAACAAGCAAGTGTTCGCCTTCATGCCCCTGCGCAGCACCCCTAAAAGAAAGCGCCGCTTCGCGAGTTCCTTCTATGATTGAAAGGTTCACACCTAGCTCTTTAAGGCGCTCAACCAACAGTGCAGAGTTCTGAGCATCTCGAGCTGCGCTGGTGGCAACAGCCCTGATTGGGATTTCGGGAAATTCTTCAGTCTTAAAAGAATTAACCACTGAAACATATTGGGCGATCTGCTGCACTACTCGTTCGATTGCTTCATCTTGAAGAAGATGAGTTTTATCTACTCCAACTCCAAGATTCGTTATGGCAACGCAGCGCTTTAGTTCTTCACAATCGTTTTGAAAAACGTCAGCAACAAGCAAGCGACAAGTAACGGTGCCAATATCTAACGATGCAAGCCGCTTTGGTTTTTTAGGCGACAAATCACATTCGATCGCCGCTCTCTGATCGTTTCTATTGTCCATAACCAAAAAACACATCCAAAACGCCCGAATACCAGGTATCAGGAGCAGGTATGTCCTCATTGAGGGGAGAATGCGTCGTGCTGGATTGTGTTGAGCCATCAACAGACGACTCAACACCCTCAACCGTAACCATATGCTCATCCTGGCGAATCCAGCCCAGTTCTGAGCGGGCATATTCTTCTAAGCCTTCATCGGTATTCAAATAATCAATCTGAGATTGCATCTGCATGTTGTAATCAGTAAGCGCCTGATATTGCGCCTCTAGCTGCTGGAGCTGTCTTGTTTCGTTGTAGTAATTCTGACATGAGGGATACAACATAAACACCGTAAACACCACCGCTGCAAGCGCCACGATACCACGCGTTGCTGCCACCGAGAGCGACTTGCCGCCTCCACCAAAGGGAAGCGCAAAGCCAAAACCACCAAATCCGCTCTTTTTACCCTCGTTGTTTTGCATACGAGCGGATTTGCGATGGGTAGCACCCATACGCATTTCATACACCGCAGCCCTGCTAGCCTGCGCCTGTTCCGCATCAGCTTGCGCCTTACGCTCACGCGCCCCTATAGTTTGATCGAACTGGCGTTCTGCTTTCGCAGAACGAAAGCGCTTCTGCAATCCGCTGAAAAGACCCTCTTTTTCTGAAGTTCTTCCCTGATGCATGGCGCGAGAGTTTTGTCGCGCATCATGAGAAGCATATCGAGAAGACCGTGACCTCGTTGTCTGATTTCGAGAATCATGTCTGATAACATCACTCGAAGCAACACCCTGATGGGGATATCGAGATGCTACGCCCTGAGTTCCCGTTGCTGAAGTGCTACGAAAACCCGTTGATGAAGTTACTGACGCATTGCGAAAATCCGTTGCAGGAGCACTGCGAAACCCGGAATTAAAACCGCGATAGTCGGCAGCAATACCCGAAGTAAAATCGTCGAAAGCAAAACGGGAAGATTGATAAGCATGTCCTCCGCTACCACGAAGGTTAGCACCACTACGAGAAAAGGAAGAATCGGCCTGATAGGCATGTCTAGCACGAGAAGTCCGCTTAGATGAAACGGTACGCGGCGCGGAAGCCCCACGGGCTTTGACCTCATTAAAAGAGAGAATGTTCGCATTTTGCGTCACGAAAATAGCCCCTCGAGCATCGTAGTGTGTTTAAGTAGTGCGATTAATGCTTTAGTCATCACACTATAGCACGCCCAAGACGTCAACTTCGCACTAAACAACAAAAAGTTCATGATGATTGAAATAAAAAATGCTGCCCAAGTAATTTGAGCAGCATTTTTAGTAATTATTCAGCTATTTTAGTCTGGGCTTAGTTTTCTAAAACTATTCTTCTTCCAGTGCTTCTGCGATTTCGTCAGTAATATCCATAGTGTGATAAACGTTCTGAAGATCTTCAAGCTCTTCAAGCTTGTCGACCAAACGCATAACCTTTTTAGCATCAGCAACGGAAACCTCTGCAGGAGTGGTAGGCTCCATGATGAACTCAGCACCCTTTACTTCAATGCCCTGCTCGGTGAGACCGTTCCTAACAGACATCAAATCAGTAGGCGCGGTATAGACAATCCACTCATCGCCCGCATCCTCATAATCGCTGCCACCAGCTTCAGCAACAGCCATCATGAATTCATCTTCATCAACCGCATTTTCTTTATCGGCAACTTTTTTCTCTTCAGACTTGATTACTTTTTCAACCAAGATCTGACCTTTTCGCTCAAACTGGAAAGCAACGGAACCCGAAGTACCCAAGTTGCCGCCATGGTGATTAAATGCAGCACGAACATCAGCAGCGGTACGATTGCGATTGTCAGTCAATGCTTCGCAATAGATTGCAACACCACAAGGACCATAACCCTCGTATACCACCGTTTCGTAATTAGCCGCATCTTTTCCAGAACCAAAAGCTTTATCGATAGCAGTCTTGATTTTATCTTTTGGCAGAGAATAGCTTTTTGCCTTATCGATTGCGGCAGCCAAAGAAGCATTGTTATCAGGGTTAGGGTCGCCGCCCTCCTTTGCAGCTACCGTAATATTACGGGAGAGCTTGGAAAACAGAGCGGAGCGCTTAGCGTCCTGAGCTGCTTTACGATGTTTGGTGGTTGCCCATTTTGAATGCCCTGACATATATGCACCTTTCGACTCATTGTCACATTCGGTTATCTTCCGACCGAATATATTAGCACATACGCACGCATGATGCAGAAAATGCAGGTCGCCACGAAAAGAGCATAAACCATTTAAAAGAATCGTTTAATGTATTGCTGCATCAAAGATGGTGCACTATTACAATTTGCTTATGATTATCTCTCTTCAAGAACATATCAATGATCCTATACTGCGCGTTTTTTCACGCATGACCGATTCGGAACTTCGAGATCCAAAGCAATTGATTGGACTGAGTCGCGCAATCGGCATCCAGTTTAACAACGAAGGTATTTTTATCGCAGAATCAAGTAATGTCATACAGCGCGCACTCAATGCGGGGTTAAAACCCTTTGCCCTGATCAGCGAAAAACGCTGGCTTGAGCCACATCAAGATCTTTTTGATCGGATGGAGCATCTGGAATTATCCCTGAAAAGTCCTATCCCCCAATACCTTGGGAGCCATGCTGAAATTGAAAACCTCACCGGTTTTAAACGTACCGTAGGTCCCATCGCTGCTTTTCATCGACCAATGCTTCCTTTATTAAGCGACATTCTTAAAGAGGCACGTCGTATTGCTATTTTGGAAGATATTACTAACTTCACCAATATCGGTGCCATCTTTCGCAGCGCAGCAGCTCTTGGCATTGATGCGGTACTCGTAACACCCGGCTGTCATGATCCGTTTTACCGCCGCGCTGCCCGCGTTTCAATGGGATGTGTATTTCAAGTTCCTTGGACCCGAATCCCCCAGATTCAAGAGACTAAAAGATTAGACAGCAGCCTCGATTTCACGCCTGATTTCAAGCCTGATTCCAGGCTCGATTCAAATTTTAGGCCTGATTCAAATTCCAAACCTACGTTTGATTCCAATACCTGGGCACAAGCTGGAATACCGCAGCTTCATGCCTTTGGTTTTCGTGTTGCCGCCCTTGCCCTATGCGACGATTCCCTCTCCCTTAAAGACCCCCGTATTGCGCAAGCAGAAAAGCTTGCCCTTGTTTTAGGTACCGAAGGAGATGGACTTGCTCAAAATACCATTGCAACGTGTGACTACACCGTGCGAATACCAATGGCGCACGGTGTAGATTCACTCAATGTTGCTGCAGCAAGCGCTGTTGCTTTTTGGGAAACGTGCGGACAATACCAATAGATCAACAAATCGTAGTAGATAAATACATCACAATTTATACTGGCTCAATTTCCCCCGATAAGATGCGCTGGTAGTCCTCGTAGTTTTTGCGCAGCAAGTTTGGTACATCGAGGCCATAAGGACAACGATCCTTGCATGCCTCACATTCAGTACAATCCTCAATTCGTGCCATATTCTCCTGCCATTCCTCGGAAAGCCATGCAGAAGAAGGTGCACGACGAATCATTAACGACATACGAGCACAGTTATTAATAGGAATATCCGCCGCACAAGGTAAGCAGTAGCCACAACCACGACAAAATTCCCCTTGAAGCTCCGCGCGCTCCTGATCAAAGAACTCTTGAATTTCTGGAGTAATAGAAGGAGTGTTCTCCATATAAGACAGCCATTCATCCAGTTCTGCCATGCGCTGAATTCCCCAGATAGGTACCACATTATCAAACTGGGTCATATACGCCATCGCTGCCTGAGAGTTGGTGATAAGACCACCTGCTAAACCCTTCATTGCGATGAATCCTACGTTGTGCTTTTCGCACGTCTTCACCAATTCAACTTCGCGATCAGTTGCCAAATAGCTCAAAGGGAATTGAAGCGTTTCGTAGAGCCCTGATTCAGCAATTTCCTCAGCAACAGCAATCAGATGAGCAGTGATGCCAATATGACGAATTTTGCCTTGACGCTTTGCTTCTTCCAGGCATTCATACATACCCGTTCCATCTCCTGGACGATAACATTGCGGCACACAGTGAAGCTGATAGATATCGAGATAATCTGTTCCGAGCGTGGATAACGAAGTCTCCAAGTCTTTCCAGAATGCCTCTGGAGTACGCGCCATGGTTTTAGAAGCGATAAACACTTTTTCGCGCATACCCTTAAAAGCTATTCCCACACGTTCCTCACTGTTTGAATAGGCGCGTGCAGTGTCAAAAAATACCATTCCGCCCTCGTAGGCTTTCCGCAAAAGCGCTACGGCGTCCTCTTCGCTGCAACGCTGCAAAGGCAATGCACCAAAAGCATTTTGAGGAGTAGAAATACCAGTATTTCCCAAAGTAATTGTTTTCATTCACGGGCTCTTTCTCGCGCAATTGATTACAAAATCAAAACCACCTAATAATCTAGCAAATCTGAACAGGCAAAATCTAGCTTTGAGCAATTTGCTTACCCGATAGGCACAATACAAAGGGTGTGATATATAAGTATTACCAATTAGCCAAACCATCTCATTTGAGCTATAAAGGAAATTTGCGGTGTACATTCGATGTTTTCCTCATTGTATGATACCGACACTACTCATATTTTTATTTTGTAATACGGAAAGGTTCTCATGACGAAATTTAGCCACGTAATCGTGCGCCGTCCCGGCAAATCTCTTTGCGACGGCATTACGAGCGCTCCCGAACTCGGTCAGCCTATTTATGAACGTGCCCTTGAAGAGCACCGCGATTATGTTCACGCTCTCGAACAGTGCGGCGTAGACGTAACCATTCTTCCTGCCTTGGAAGGATATCCTGATTCTTGCTTTGTGGAAGACCCTGCAGTTATTACCCGCATGGGTGCAATCATCACTAATCCGGGCGCTGAAAGTCGCAACGGCGAAAAGAACGAAATCGAACCAGTTATCCGTCGCTTCTTTGACGATGACCACATCAAGCACATCACTGCTCCTGGTACCCTTGAGGGTGGCGACGTAATGATGGTTGGCGATCACTTCTACGTAGGCCGTTCAGCACGTACGAATGAAGAAGGAATTCGTCAGTTTATTGAGATCCTTGAAGGTTGGGGTCTTAAGGGATCCGAAGTACCTCTGGAGAAAGTTTTGCACTTAAAGACAGGGGTAAACTACCTGGAAAACAACAACATGTTGGTATCGGGAGAATTTATTGATAAGCCAGAATTCGCTCAGTACAACAAGGTAGTTGTTCCTGAAGAAGAAGCTTATGGCGCAAACTGCATTTGGGTAAACGATACCGTAATCGTAGCTGAAGGCTACCCAAGCGTATTAAAAGCAGTACAAGATTTAGGCTACAAGACCCTCGTGGTAGATACCTCCGAATATCGCAAGATTGACGGCGGTCTTTCCTGCTTGAGCTTGCGATTCTAACGCTTCTCGAACGATTCTCGAATTTTTGAACGCTCAAGGTTTTTGAGCGATCAAATTCAAAAGGCGCACTGGCTTTCCAAATGGTATCCGGTGCACCTTTCTCTACAAAATAAGGTACCTTGAATTAAAAATCGTATCTAGATTTCGGCCTTAAGTAACTGACTGTTTCATATCGCCCCACCCTCGTTGCCTCTACCTAATTCATCTGCGATACACCTGGAAAAGCAGGAAGATTCAAGATGACACAAAGATGAAGGCAGGACGCGCAAGGTGACAGAGCTCACAAAAGCAAGAGCTCTAAAGAACCCCAAAGCTGTTGAGCGGTTTAACTGCTTTAAATCTTTCGGAAAATGCTCTGGGTATTTGCAATGAAACGCCAGTTCGCCTCTGAAAGGATAGCGAATGTCAACTTCTGAAATATCATCTTCAGCTTCCGCCAAAGCTCCTGAGCTTGCCGATTCTGAAAACGGCATTATCGACCCCAATGGTTTAAGTGTTTTTCGTCTTACCATGATGGTTATTACCGCTAGCGTTTGCGGCGGTATCTTTTCTCTCGCAGGTGACCTCGCTGCCGGTGGCGCCAATACCGCAGCTGTCTTGGTTTCCTGGGTTATTTGCTTTGTTGGAGTTCTTTCTCTTGCTTTAGTGTTCTACGGACTATCTCGTGTTCGCCCCAACTTAACAGGCGGTATTTATGCGTATGCCGCTGCCGCTTTTGGCAAGTTCGTAGGCTTTAATTCTGCTTGGGGCTACTGGATAAGTTCATGCTTAACCAATGCTGGCTACGCCATTATGCTCTTTAGCGCACTTGGCTATTTCTTCCCCGTCTTTGGAGCAGGCAACAATCTTCCCTCCCTAATTTGCGCTTCTATCTTTTTGTGGTTTATTGCGTTTTTGGTATCGCGTGGTGTCAAAGAAGCAACAGGCATTAACGTAGTTGTGACTATTGCAAAATTAGTTCCTCTTACGTTGTTTATTGTTTCTATTGCACTCTTAGGAAAATTTGATCCTGCCATTTTTATGGACAATTTCTGGGGTGAACCAGGTGGTCCCGACTTCTTTACCCAGATCACTTCTACCATGGTTGCCTTGGTATGGGTGTTCGTAGGTATTGAGGGAGCTATTACTATTTCTGGTAGAGCCAAGTACGTCAAAGACGTAGGTCGTGCTACGATTTATGGCTTTGCTTCAGTATTCGTGTTGTATTTGATTATTTCTCTGCTTTCTATGGGTATTATGCCTCGTGCAGAAATGGCAGAGCTTGCTACTCCTTCTATGGCTGGCATTTTAGAAGTTGCCATTGGCCCTATTGGCGCCATTATCGTCAATCTTGGCGTAGTACTTTCACTCGTTGGCGCTATGCTCGGCTATGTCATTATCGCCTCCGAAACCCCTTTCCAAGCGGCACGATGGGGCGCGTTCCCTCGCGTTTTTGCACGTGTAAATAAACATGGCGCGCCTATTGTGACTATTGTTACAAGCGTTGCTATTATTCAGCTGTTTTTGGTTTTGTCCGCCGCCGCTGAAAGCACCTACCAGTTCTTCTACGCTTGCGCTGTATCTATGATTTTGATTGCGTATGTATCATCAGCTTTGTATTACGCAATTATTTCCTGGAAAAACGAGCGGATGGATGCTCCGGGTGCTCCAAAGCTCTGGATTGCACGATTGGTTGGCACCGTTTGCGTGATATACACCGTCTTCTTGGTATGGTCATGTGGTTTGCAGGGCGTCATGATTATTTCGATTCTGTTAGCCCCGGGCATTCTTATTTTCGCCATCAGCCGACACGAACATGGCGAGCGCATTTTCCCACAATGGCGTGATCGCATTATCGTAGTTATCATTTTAGGTTTTGCGCTGCTTTCGCTTTATCTGCACTTCTCAGGAATTTGGCCTATCGTTTAGCGCAGCTAGAAACGCACTCTTACGCGCTCTTTTAGCCTTTTTCCAGTTGCGATAACAACGTCTCGCAGTTGACGCACAATTTGCCCTGAGCTTCCTTCCTATCAAATCTTGAGGCAAATGCGTCCGAAAAAAAGTTATAGGGCAAAAAGAAGCCCACCAAGTGATACTTTGAACACCTGGTGGGCTTTACTATTTTCTTTCATGTGTGAAGCTTTACGCGCCAAGCTCCGCTTCAATAATATCGGCAATTTTCGCAGCAACCTCATGAGCCTGATCGTGCGTGGGCGCTTCTACCATAACGCGCACCAGAGGCTCGGTTCCACTAGGACGAACGAGAATACGTCCGCTCGATCCTAACTCGTCAGCGCCCTCCTCAATTGCTTTAGCCACCACTTCATTATTGGTAACCGCATGTTTATCAGTAACGCAAACATTTATGAGCTCCTGAGGGAAACGCTGCATAACACTTGCGACCTCAGAAACCGCAGCCCCTTTCCTTAAACATGCAGACAGGAACTGGCATGCCGTAATAAGGCCATCTCCTGTTGAGTTGTGTTTTAGGAAAATCATATGGCCGCTCTGTTCGCCGCCGAGCACAAAACCACCTTCGCGCAGCTGCTGCAATACATAACGATCGCCTACCTGAGTTTGAATAACTTCAATCCCTGCAGCTTCCATAGCCTTCACAAAGCCTAAATTACACATAACAGTTGAAACGACGGTATTGCCAGGAAGTTCGCCGCGTTCTTTTAAGTCAATAGCGCAGACCGCTTCTACAACATCGCCATCGATTTCATTGCCAAGCTCATCAACGAACATAACGCGATCAGCATCGCCATCATGCGCAATGCCGATATTGGCGTGTGTTGCTGCCATAAGGTTTTTCAAAGGCTCGAGATGAGTTGAACCGCATTCTACGTTGATGTCGGTACCGGTAAAGTCGTCGTTTATCACTACAACTTCGGCGCCTAATTCTTCCAACGCATGCGCGGTAGTAAGCGATGCAGCTCCGTGACCAGTATCGAGAGCAACCTTTAAGCCCTCAAATGAAAGTCCCTCGTCACGAACTAAAGACACTGCATGATTGATGTACAACTCGCATGCATTTTCCACTGGAACAATAACGCCCACTTCATCACCTGCAGGCAGCTGATCGATGGGAGTTCCACCTGCCTCAACAAAGGTTTCAAGAGAAGCTTCCACTTCGTCGGGCAGTTTAAAACCTTGTCCATCGAAAAACTTAATGCCGTTGTACTCTGGAGGATTATGGGAAGCAGAAATAACCACGCCGCCATCTGCATATAATTCGCGTGTTAAGAACGCAACACCGGGCGTTGGGATAATGCCCGCCGCTAACACAGTTCCCCCACGACTCATAATGCCCGCGTTAAGAGCGCATTCCAGCATGTCGCCAGAAAGACGTGTGTCTTTACCAACAACAATGGTCTTTCCTAGGAATTCAACTGCTGCTTGACCAAGCTTAAAAGCGATATCACACGTCAGTTCAGTATTGGCGACACCTCGAGCGCCGTCAGTTCCAAATAATTTTGCCATTGTTGTCCCCTATTCTTCGTGGTGTCCGCGATTAATGTGTTCGGGCTTCAAAAGCACCACGCCTTGACGTAATGAAATTTCATCTTCAGTCATACGCGAATTCATTTCTGCGGCAAATTCATCAAGCGAAATACCACAGCGCTCCAAAAGCACCATCAGGTGATACACCACATCTCCCGCCTCGTAACGGAGGTGATCCACTTCTGCACTACGGAGTTTCTCATCCACGGCGTCAGGCTTTGCCGCCGCGACAGCGTCTAAAGCAGCAATGTCTTTTGCTGCCAATGTAGTTTCATGAGCTTCTTCTACAAGCTTCTTCAACAGCTTGTCTAAATCGCCCATCAAAAGGCGATAGGTATAGCTTTTTTCACCTGCATCGCGACGCTCATGGATGGTGTGAGCAAGCGATTCCAAAGCCGCACCAATTTGGCTTTCTGGCTGCGGGCGATCATCGGACAAATAGGTTTTCATACGGTTAATCCCTCTCGATTTTCACATACCCTACTAGGATACCTCACCTACTAGGGATAGGGAAATTATCGGTACAAATGATAAAGTTGCGGTAATTAATACCAAGCAGATTTTGCCGCGTATTCCGCACGGACTCCGCCACAAATTCCGTCACCTTTTCAGGCGCATTTTCAGTCACGGACTTCGCCGCATGTTCTGGCGCATTTTTGCTATAAACTTCGCCGCAAACTCAGCCGCAAATCTTGTCACATTTTCTGTCACATTTTCTGACACATTTTCAGACGCATTGTTAGAGCTGCGCCATAATGCGCTTACGTGAAGCAGTTACCTCTGCTAAGGCACGCTCAATATCAATTGTGGTATACATGCCATCCTTATAGAGCACTTTGCCATCAACCATAGTGAGAACCACGTCACTACCCTGTGCTGAGTAAACCAGAGCACCTGTTAAATCGTCGCAAGGAACCATCCAAGGAGCATCTGATGCAAGCACTACCAAATCCGCCCGATTGCCAACTTTCACATCGCCACAATCTTCACGACCCTGAGATAGTGCACCGTTGCGGGTTGCGATTTGTATGATTTCCGAAGAGGTTAGACCCAACGGCGTATGGTTATGCGCCCGCTCCATAAGGGCGAGCAAATACATATCCCTAAACATGTTGTGTGCATTATTGCTTGCGACACCATCGGTGCCAAGCGCCACCGTTATGCCTGCTTCCAGCATTGCCCTTACCTGAGCAATTCCACTTCCCAGCTTGGCGTTTGACGCAGGACACGTTGCAACAAATACCTTCTTTTCTGCTAGAATTCGTCGATCGTTTTCGGTTAACCAAACGCAATGAGCTGCAGTAGCGGGAACATCAAACAGCCCACAATCAGCCAAATACTCCACAGGAGTTTTTCCGGCATGACGTTCCTTGCAACCCTCCACTTCAGAAGCCGTTTCCGCAACATGAACCTGCATACGAACTCCCGCTTGCTCTGCTGCCTGAGCGAGTCCTTCTACGACCTTTTCTGTAGAGGTATATTCTGCATGCAAGTTAAAATCAATGAGAAGTCTTCCCTCTCCTGCGCCGTGATATTCCTTAAAGAGCTCCTCATTTTTTGCAGCTTCTGGGATTTGATCGTACGAAATGTCTGGGTCAAAATCGAGAACACTATGGCCTAAGTTACATTTGATGCCTGATTCAATAATTGCCTTCGCACGAGCTTCCGAATGATAGTACATGTCGGTGCAGGAAACCACTCCGAATCGAATCATCTCTGCAAAGCCTGCTAACGTCGCATAATACGAATCTTTGTCGGTCATCAATGCCTCAAAGGGAAAAATTGCGTCATTGAGCCATTTATCCAAAGGAAGGTTTTCACCCATACCACGAAGTAAAGTCATTGGTACATGAGAGTGTGCATTATAAAGACCCGGCATGAGGATTTTGCCTCTGCCATCATAGGTTTCCTCGTAAGAGCGCGCAGAAGCTGAAGAATCCGATAGCCCGTCCGACGGATCGTTCGTTAGACCATCCAATGAAACGTCCGATGGACCATCCGAGTTTGCAAGGGGGTCCAACTCTCCAATATAGTCGATAATTCCATCACGCACACCCACGTACGCATGAGGCGTATGCACCCCATTCGCGTCGATAAGATTTATGTCCTTAAATAGAATTGACGACATACCTAACTCCTTTTTTATGCACGACATCGTAGGTGCTTGATATCGACTTGTTTTTGCTGTCCGCCCGCAATCATAAGCGATATCCTTTGTGAAGTGTTTTTAATCCAGGATCTCACACCACTTTTACGCAATCAAAAGTCCCACACCGCTTCCGCATACTTGAATTCATCTACTTAATTGATAGATGACCTTACCGACCATTTCTCATCGGCTTCGATAAGTGCCGCCCCCAAGACACAGAGGCGATTCGGTTCCTATGGACGGTTTTTCCCAGAAAATGACACAAAATACCTTTCGAACCAATAGCAAAAGTGCCCTTCCGGTAAAGAAGGGCACTTTAGTTTGATATGTTTGCGCTTAAGCAGGAATTTGCAACTACTGCTCATTCTCGGCGTCAGAAGAAGCCTCTTCTTCCGATCCCGTCAGATTAAAGCCCAAGTCAGCAGAGCCCAGCAAGGCATCAAGCTCTTCCAGGTTGCGCTGGTAAGAACGCGGTGGAAGTGCTTCACCAAGCATGTCCTCCCCTTCAGTGTTGAAGGTAGCAGGATGATCGCCGCCAATCAGCACCGTATCATCAGGCGAGAACACCATATCGAGCAACTGACTCATATCGTCACGAGAAGCAGTCAAATCATCTTCGATCACATGAGACAGACCATGTGCCTCAAGGCCAGCCTTTAATTCCTCGATAGCCTTGGTGCCAATGCCTTCGATGCGCAAAAGCTCATCTTCAGTATGTCCTACCAAGTCAGCAACCGTTTCAATGCCAGCTTCAGAGAACTTGTTAGCCCAACGCTGAGAAACGCCCAGATCGTCGTAGATATAGAGACGAGCATCCTCATCGGAAAGGTTGCTATTACGATAACCACCCGCGATAGAAGCGAAATAGCTCGCATAATCAGAACCTGATCCCAAGTAGCCCTCATCCAACGACCAATCCTGAGGCTGAGGCAACAGGTCCTCAATCTCACGCAGAGCCTCTGGAGCAGAATCGGGTAAGCGATCTCCGTCCATCTTATCCACAGGAACACCCTTATAGGTAAGTCCCACGTCATGGTAGCGCTTAAGACCCGTACCTGCAGGAATTGGCTTACCGATGATAACGTTTTCTTTCAAGCCCTGAAGCGTATCAACCTTACCCTCGATAGCAGCGTCGGTCAGTACCTTAGTGGTTTCCTGGAAGGATGCCGCGGACAGGAAGGAATCAGTTGCCAAAGATGCCTTAGTAATACCCAAAAGCAAAGGCTGACCGATAGGAGGATTCTTGCCTTCCAGTACCAGATCGTTTGCAACCTTTTCGAACTCGAAACGATTAACCTGACGTCCTGGCAAGTAATCAGAATCACCTGGATCAATAACCGCTACCTTGCGAAGCATCTGACGAGCGATAACTTCGATGTGCTTGTCGTTAATGTCTACGCCCTGGGATACGTATACGTCCTGAACCTGATCAACGATATAACGAAGCGTGGTGTTAGGATCGGTCAAACGCAGCAAGTCATGAGGGTTAACAGAACCCTTGGTCAGCTGCTGGCCAACCTCAACTTCACAACCATCGGTTACACCAGGGAACATCTGAGCACGAGCGGAAACAACATACTCGCGAATGTTACCTTCCTGGTCATGGATGGTCAGGGTCTTACTATTCTTGTCGCCCACAATCTGCAAGGTGCCAGCAATTTCTGCCAAAACAGCCTGACCCTTAGGCTTGCGAGCCTCAAAGAGCTCGGTTACACGAGGCAGACCATGAGTGATGTCTTCACCTGCAACACCGCCAGAGTGGAACGTACGCATCGTCAACTGAGTACCAGGTTCGCCAATGGACTGAGCAGCAATAATACCAGCTGCCGTGCCGATATTTACCGGACGCGACGTTGCCAAGTCCCAACCGTAGCACTTCTGACAAATACCGTGCTCAGCATGGCAGGTCATAACAGCACGATGCTTAATCTTGCGAACACCCGCATCGTAAAGACGCTGAAGTTCAGCAACAGAGGAAGGATATTCGCCAGCCTCCATGATGATTTCGCCCGTCTCTTCGCTTACTGCAGGCTCAGCCAAGCAACGACCTACCAAGGAATCGTCGATTTCGCCCTTTGCATTGATAAGAGCGCATTCAACACCGTCATTCGTACCGCAGTCAAGTTCGCGAATGATAACGTCCTGTGCAACGTCAACCAGACGACGAGTAAGGTAACCAGAGTCAGCCGTACGGAGTGCCGTGTCAGCCAGACCCTTACGAGCACCGTGCGTAGAAATGAAGTATTCCAATACGGAGAGGCCTTCACGGAAGTTTGCCTTAATAGGACGGTCAATAATTTCACCCTTAGGGTCAGACATAAGGCCACGCATACCAGCAAGCTGACGAATCTGCTTGATGTTACCTCGAGCACCAGAGAATGCCATCATGTAAATGGGGTTGAACTTGTCGAAGTTCGCTGCCATAGCATCGCCAACTTCTTCGTTAGCAGCATTCCAGATATCAACAACCTGCTTATGACGTTCCTCATCAGACATAAGACCCATTTCGTAGTCTTCGTCGATAGCAGCAACCTTCTCGTCTGCCTCTGCCAAGATTTCACCCTTCTCGGGAGGAATCGTAGCGTCATAAACAGAAACAGTTAAGCCAGCACGTGTTGCGTAGTGGAAACCAGCGCTCTTCAAACCGTCCAGGATGGGTTCCATCTCAGAGGTGGTGTAGCGATTGCAGCAATCCTCAACGAGGTGGCTGATCTCGCTCTTATTCATTTCAAAGTTCAAGTAAGGATAGTCGTCAGGCAAAACGGCATTGAAGGTAATACGACCAATGGTGGTCTCGATGCGCTCGCCTTTCTTGTGCTCAACCATGTTGTCAAAAGAGGTTGCAACGATGGTGTCCTTAGTCAAACGAACCCAAATCTTTGCCTGCAGGTCAAGATCTGCGCGAGCATCGTAGGCGTTCATCGCATCATTGAAGTCGATAAATGCACGACCCTCGCCAGGGAATCCGTCACGAGCAGCGGTCAAGTAATACAGACCGATGATCATATCCTGAGTAGGTACCGTCAAAGGACGACCGTGAGCAGGAGATTTAATATTGTTAGCAGAAAGCATCAAAACGCGAGCTTCAGCCTGAGCTTCGTTACCCAATGGCACATGAACTGCCATCTGGTCACCGTCGAAGTCAGCGTTAAATGCCGTACATACCAAGGGGTGCAGCTTAATTGCTTTACCTTCTACCAGTACTGGCTCGAATGCCTGAATACCCAAACGGTGCAAGGTAGGTGCGCGGTTCAGGAGAACAGGATGCTCGGTAATAACCTGATCCAAAACGTCCCAAACATAGCTTGCGCCACGATCAACCGCACGCTTAGCAGCCTTAATGTTGGCAGCATACTCGAGCTCAACCAAGCGCTTCATTACGAATGGCTTGAACAGTTCGAGTGCCATCTGAGAAGGCAAACCGCACTGATGCAGCTTCAAGGTAGGGCCAACAACGATTACCGAACGGCCAGAGTAGTCAACACGCTTACCCAACAGGTTCTGACGGAAACGACCTTGCTTACCCTTGAGCATATCGGACAAGGACTTCAGAGGACGGTTACCAGGACCCGTTACCGGACGACCACGACGACCGTTGTCAAACAGAGAGTCTACCGCTTCCTGAAGCATGCGCTTTTCGTTGTTCACGATGATCTCAGGTGCACCAAGATCCAAGAGGCGCTTCAGACGGTTGTTACGATTAATTACGCGACGATACAAATCGTTCAGGTCAGACGTTGCGAAACGACCACCATCGAGCTGAACCATAGGACGCAGATCTGGAGGAATAACGGGAATTACATCCAGAATCATGTCGCTTGGCTTGTTGGAAGAATGCAAGAAAGCATCTACTACCTTCAAGCGCTTGATAGCCTTGGTGCGCTTCTGACCCTTGCCCGTTGCTACTACCTCACGCAATTCTTCAGCGGTAGCTTCCAGATCGATTGCATCGAGCAGATCGCGAATTGCTTCTGCACCCATACCACCCTTGAAGTAGTCAGAGTAGTTCAAGCGCATTTCACGATAGAGTGCTTCATCAGATACGAGCTGCTTTGGCTCAATCTTCAGGAATGCCTCCAGAGCTTCCGTGCGAAGTGCCTTGCGCTCATTGAATTCTTCGTAGATGTCCGCAATTTCCTCTTCAACCTCTTCAGGGGTCATGCGCTCGTCTTCGTCGATGTCGTCAACGAATTCGTCCTCTTCAGGAACGTAGTCAACAGACAGACGTCGCGTAGCCTCGATAAGGCGATCACGTTCTGCATCTAATTCTTCCAAGTCTGCAGAAAGCTCGTCGCGGAGCTCTTCTACATCCTCTTCGCGAGCTTCCTTATCAACAGAAGTGATGATGGAAGATGCGAAATAAAGGACCTTCTCCAACTCCTTAGGAGGAATATCCAAAAGATAACCCAAACGAGAAGGAGAACCCTTGAAGTACCAAATATGGCTTACAGGAGCTGCAAGCTCAATATGGCCCATGCGTTCACGGCGAACCTTAGAGCGGGTTACTTCAACACCGCAGCGTTCGCAGACAATACCTTTGAAGCGGATGCGCTTGTACTTACCGCAAGCGCACTCCCAGTCCTTCGTAGGGCCGAAAATCTTTTCGCAGAACAAGCCGTCCTTTTCAGGCTTGAGCGTACGATAGTTGATAGTTTCAGGCTTCTTGACCTCGCCACGAGACCAACCACGGATATCTTCCGCGCTCGCAAGAGAGATACGGATAGCGTCAAAGTTGTTTACATCAAATTCGCTCATTTACATCTCCTCTCCCTCACCGATAAGGTCATTTACTGAATTCTTTTCTGAGGTGCCGCCCATCAAATCGCCCAATTCAGCGGTGATAGAGCCCAGCAAATCATCTTCGCTCATAAGCTTATCTTCGCTTGTGCGTGCGGTACCCAACATTTCAGGTGCTTCCTCTTCAGGCTCGTGAGTAACGTCGATGGTCTGGTGCTGATGACCTTCCAACTCAACGTTCAAGCACAAAGAGCGCATTTCTTTAATAAGAACCTTGAAGGATTCAGGAACCTCAGGTGCAGGGATGGACTCGCCCTTAACGATTGCCTCGTAAGCCTTAACACGGCCAGAGGTATCGTCGGACTTGATGGTCAAAATCTCCTGGAGAACATTTGATGCACCGTAGGAATACAGTGCCCAAACTTCCATTTCGCCGAAGCGCTGGCCACCGAACTGAGCCTTACCGCCCAGAGGCTGCTGGGTAATAAGACTGTAAGGACCAGTCGAACGGGCATGAATCTTGTCGTCAACCAAGTGACCCAACTTCAGGATGTAGGTCTGACCACAGGTGATAGGCTCACGGAAACGCTCGCCCGTGCGGCCATCATAAAGCCAGGTCTTACCCGTACGAGAAAGCTGAGGAATCATATCCATGCGGAAATGTTGGCCATACTTCTTCTTATTGATATTCACCAGGTTGCGGTTTGCCTTAAGGATTACGTCAGAAATTTCCTCTTCTGTTGCGCCGTCGAAAACAGGGGTTGCAACATGAATAGGACCTTCTACGATCTCATCAGAATCTTCCTCGTCAGACCAGCCCCAAAGTGCAGCCCAACCAAGGTGGTTTTCAAGCAGCTGACCAACGTTCATACGAGAAGGTACACCCAGTGGGTTCAAGATAACATCGATTGGGGTACCGTCTGCCAAGTAAGGCATATCCTCAACAGGCAAAACACGGGAAATAACACCCTTGTTACCATGACGACCAGAAAGCTTGTCGCCCTGCTGGATCTTACGCTTCTGAGCAACAAATACGCGAACCAGCTCGTTTACGCCAGGAGCCAATTCGTCGCCATTTGCGCGAGAAGAACGAACCACGTTAATTACGCGACCGCCTGCACCATGAGGAACCTTCAAGGAAGTATCACGAACCTCACGTGCCTTCTCACCAAAGATTGCACGAAGCAGACGCTCTTCAGCAGTAAGTTCCGTTTCGCCCTTAGGGGTAACTTTGCCTACCAGAACATCGCCAGGGAATACTTCAGCACCCACGCGAATAATGCCATCGGAATCCAAGTCAGAAATCATATCCTCAGAGATATTGGGGATTTCACGCGTGATTTCCTCAGGACCAAGCTTGGTGTCACGTGCGTCAATTTCGTATTCAGCAATATGAATAGAAGTCAGCAGGTCTTCTGCAACTACGCGTTCGGAAACGATGATAGCGTCCTCGTAGTTGTAGCCTTCCCATGGCATGTAAGCAACCATGAGGTTCTGACCGAGGGACAGTTCTGCTTTGTCGCAAGAAGGACCATCTGCCAAAACATCGCCCTTAAATACCGTATCGCCCTTGCGAACCAATGGCTTGTGGTTCATGCAGCCAGACTGGTTGGAGCGCTGGAACTTAGGAATCAGGTATTCGTCGTATTCGCCATCTTCGCGTTCAATGATGATGGTCTGACCGTCAACATAGTCAACTACACCTGCGTTTTGAGCAACCAAAACTTCACCAGAGTCAACCGCAATACGATGCTCGATGCCCGTACCAACCAATGGTGCATTAGGACGAAGCAGAGGTACTGCCTGACGCTGCATGTTAGAGCCCATCAAAGCACGGTTTGCGTCGTCGTGCTCGAGGAACGGAATAAGAGACGTTGCAACAGAGGTCATCTGGCGAGGTGAAACGTCCATGTAGTTAACGGTTTCTACCGGCATATCTGCAGCTTCACCGAAGTTACCCTGAGAGTCCTTCGTACGGCACAGAACGCGGCTTGCCTTGACGAATTCGCCATTTTCGAAATGGCCAAATTCACGCGTATCGGGGTTAAACGTTTCGTTAGCCTGAGCGATGGTGTACTTTTCTTCCTCGTCTGCAGTGAGGTAGTCAACATCGTCGGTTACCTTGCCGTCGATCACGCGACGATAAGGGGTTTCAATAAAGCCGTAGGGATTTACGCGTGCATAGGTTGCAAGCGAACCAATAAGACCAATGTTAGGACCTTCAGGGGTCTCAATGGGGCACATACGACCATAGTGAGAAGTATGAACGTCACGAACCTCGAAGCCTGCACGTTCACGAGACAAACCACCAGGACCCAAAGCAGAGAGACGACGCTTATGCGTTACTCCAGCTGCGATGTTGGACTGGTCCATGAACTGGGAAAGCTGCGAAGAACCGAAGAATTCTTTAATAGCAGCAACGATAGGACGAATGTTAACCAAGCTCTGCGGAGTGATGTCGTCTGGCTCCTGCATGCTCATACGTTCGCGTACCACGCGCTCCATACGAGACAGACCAATGCGGAACTGGTTTTGAATCAACTCTCCTACCGTACGGATACGACGATTGCCAAAGTGGTCAATGTCGTCGGTCTGGTAACCCTCTTCGCCATCATGCAACGCTACGATATAGCGCATGGTTTCGATGATGTCTTCCTGGGTAAGAGTGGAATTGTCGTTTTCAGGATCAAAGCCAAGCTTCTTGTTGATCTTATAACGACCGACCTTTGCCAAGTCGTAGCGCTGTGGGTTGAAGAACAAACCATCCAGAAGCGTACGAGCTGAATCGATCGTAGGAGGCTCACCGGGACGGAAGCGACGGTAGAGCTCGATTAAAGATTCTTCCTTGGTGGTAGCAGGATCACGATCAAGAGTGCGAATAACCATTTCGGAATCGCCTAAAAGATCGATGATTTCCTCGCGCGTTTCTGCGATACCGAGCGCACGCAAAAGCAGCGTAGCAGGCTGCTTACGCTTACGGTCAATACGTACCGAAAGTACGTCGCGCTTATCGGTTTCGAACTCGAGCCATGCACCACGCGAAGGAATTACCTTTGCGTTGTAAATGGTTTTGTCAGACGTCTTGTCACGCTCTGAGGAGAAGTACACACCTGGAGAGCGAACAAGCTGAGATACAACAACACGCTCAGTACCATTAATAATGAAGGTACCGCGTGGAGTCATCAGAGGGAAGTCGCCCATGAAGACGTCTTGCTCTTTGATCTCGCCCGTCTCACGATTAATAAAACGAATTTCAGCAAAGAGAGGTGCCTGATAGGAAACATCGCGTTCCTTGCACTCATCTACGCTATACTTAGGCTCGCCGAATTCGTGCTTACCGAATTCAACACACATATCTTTGGTGTTTGATTCGATAGGGCTAATGTCGTTGAAGGCATTGGTTAGACCTTCGTCCACGAATTTTTTGAAGCTTTCCGTTTGGATTGCAATAAGATTAGGGACGTCCATTACGTCAGGAATCTTTGCGAAGCTCCGGCGGGTCCTATAACGGCTGGTGGAATCGGGGTTTTTAGACTGAACCACGAGTCATTTCCTCCTTCGTTGCAACCGGCTAATTTGTGTAAAGACACAATTTACTAAGATACTTCGCGCAAAGTGTCAAGTCAAGAAAAATTTTTTTCAATTGTGGTTTACTTGTGGAGTTTTCTGAAAAAGTAAGCTCTTTAAAAAGCGAGTTCTTTATTTAATTTTATTTAATAGGAGATGGACCTTGATGGCACTTAATAGGATTCAGCAGCAATCCTTCCTAAGAAAGCTCCCTAAGAAAGCTTCAACGGTAAATACATCCTATTAATGTCAGAATCAATGCAAGGCATTTTCTTAAAGCCAAAATGCGCATAAAACATCTCTGCAAACTTACTGCTTGGGTCCACTAATAAAGCCTTTGCCCCAATAATTTGAGCAGTCTCTAAAGACTTCTTGATAGCATCCCGAAGCAATGCGGCACCCAGCCCGCACCCTTTATAGTGAGTATCTACACCCATCATTCCTAACAAAATGGCAGGAACTTGCTCTGGATAATTTCGCTTTAGCCATCCCCCTTGAATAGAGTTTCGTACAACAGAATGACTGCTTAGCGTATAAAACCCCGCAACTTTTCCTTTGCAGTAACTTACGTATACCACAGCCGTACCCCGTTGTTTTGCATGTTTGGCATGCTTGGCAAACCAGTTATCTACAAGGTTGTCCCCACAAGAAAAACCAGTGGATTCAGAATCGTTAGCTTCAGAATTATTAGCCTCATATTGTATAGGGCGCGAAAACATACTTATTCCCAAATTTCATCACGCGCCAAGAGGTCTTGAGCAGCCTTAGGCATGGGTTCATCTAATGCCTGACAAAATAATTCAAATTCGTTATCACTTAACGCGGTTACTCTAGCTTGCTCAATATCATACTGCGCAGCTTCGTCTAAGTGCGCAACACTCCATTGCGTTAAGGTTTGCCCCTTTAATGAAGCAGCTTTTTCATAGGCTGAGCGCTGACTATAAGTCAACCTAAGATCCATCCTGCTATTCTTTTCTTCTTTTTCTGCGGCAACAGGCATACTATCACCCTTTCAGTTGATAGCTTTATTGTACGTAATTTATCCGTACAATACAATCATACTAGGTAGGTTTCCTCTCAAAAGAGTCCTTACTACAAAAGTCCACAACTAAAAGAATGGCTCCTACCATAAGAACCTAATTAGAAGAATCTTAATTATTCGTTTAGCACGTTTAGTATCGGAGTCTTAAAAGAATCCTAATTGTTCACCAATAAGTTTTACGGCAAGCAAGCCAAGTGCGATAAGGATGCAAGGGCGGGCAATATTGATGCCCTTTTTCATGACTAGCCCTGCCCCAATCCAAGAGCCAATCATGTTAGCAATGCCGCAAGCGATCGCAAGTCCAAGTAAGATCTTGCCGTTGAGCGCAAACACCACAATCGCACCTATATTAGTAGTTAAGTTCAAAAGCTTCGAATGCGCATTTGCGCGCACAACTCCCATACTTGCAGCGAAAGTAAAAGCGATAGTCAAAAAGGTTCCACTTCCTGGCCCATAAAAACCATCATAAGCGCCAATAACAAACGCACAGATAACGCAAATGATGCGCTGTTTGAGCGTTATGGGCTCATCGCTATCTACTGCAACTCGTATGAAGTGTTTGCTTAACGTGATGTAGGCAACAATGGGCAAAATGATCATAAGGAGCCACTGCAAAAGCTCTGCATCCACCAGAACCACAAGGCTCGTTCCGCAGGCAGAGCCCACAAGTGCTGCAGGAATAGCAGGCAAGATAACTTTCCAGTAAATAAGCCCACTTTTTATAAAACGAAAGCTTGCCGTTGCCATACCGAAAAACGACTGAATCTTATCAGTACTGAGCGCATAATGAGCTGGGAGACCCGCAAGCATAAGTGCTGGTACCGTAATAAAGCCTCCACCGCCGCTGATAGCGTTAAGAAGCCCACCTAAAAAACAGGCAGGCAGCGCAATAAGTAAGGTGATTATCGTAACAGTTGGTTCCATGCTCGATACGGTAACATTTTCTTGGCGGATACTTACAATTGTGCGGCACCTTCAAAAATTCTTTCGTGTTGCCTTTCTGATGCTTTCGTAAAAATGTTTTGGTGTCTTACCTATGACGGAAAACCCTTTCCTCGGCGTCCTATTTGGCACCTCACTTGATGCCTTACTTAGTGCCTTGCATGCAGCGTCTCCTGCTCAAAACCAAAATTTCCGGTTTTTCTCTCCAAAAATGGCAAGTAAAGCGAGTTGTGAATAGGTCGGCTGCAATTTTTATCGGAGCGCCAAGTTGACAGAGGTCTGATTAGTGTTGTTGTTACAGGAATCTTGCGTTTCGTGACACTTTTTCTACCTCTGATCCTTTACTGCCATCCTGCACCCGTACACAACTCGAATTACTCGCCAAAAATGTTCCTAAAAACCGAGAAGTTAAAACTGCAGAATTGTTTTTTCGCTTTCATCTACCATCCCATTCGCTCCTCGAAAGAGGTAAACGCTTTTCCTGCAGGAACACAAAGCTCAGATGGAGTATTTTCTGCCTCGGAGAGCATGCGATCTAATTCGCTTTCATTTCTCGGAAATAATCTTGAATATTTCGAGTTATCAAGAGGTCGAGTTGTTAAAGCAAAAGGAACCTCTTGATTACGAATTACTGTTTTTGCAAACATATTCATAAGAGAAGAAGCTGAAATACCAATTTCTTCGCAAAAATCTAAAAAATCTTGCTTTGTATTCGAGTCCATACGCACGTTTAAGGTAGCAGTATCAGACATTAGAATCACCTCTATTGTGTTTATATTCATATCGTTATAAACACAATAATTATATACCAGGAAATAAAGCAATCCTATCGAGAAACGTTCTGGGCATACCATGCACACGAGCATAAAACTGAAGCAACACAAGTGGCTCTGTCTTTGAAAGATCATCACCATGCAAATCAAGCGTATTCCATAGGTCAATGTTTCGCTGCATATTAAGCCAATATTGAGGAGTTGTCCCAAATAGTCGCGCCAAGCGAACAGCCATTTCTGCGCTTACCGAACGACGCTCGCGAATAAGTTCATTAACCGACTGCCTAGATACGTGCAGTGATTCGCCTGCCTTTGAAACCAGATAAAACTAAACTTAGCCTTTACTCATTTACCAGAACGGGTTTTACCGAACAGTGCAAAAAAACAAGCTGAAGCCTTGGGAAACGTAACGTTGGTCACCGCGAAGGAATTAATTGACAGATAAGTGAATACAATAATCTTGACTCTTCGAGACTCGTTTTAGGCCAAAATGATTCAAACACACCTCAAGCAACAAACACCGAAAGTACAACAAGAACTCACTTAATAACAAACAATCTGAATAGAGTATTGTGAGCCCCGACTCGTATTGTCGTTTTTAATTATCTATTCGTGGATCGAAGATGATAATGAGCATGTAATAAAACTAGGGGGTTTCCTCATTTCTGAAGACCCCCATACAAAACGGTAACCCGTTTTTCCTTGTAATTTTAAAATACTAGATCATCCCTAACATAATTAGGATTACTGCAAAAGTCACGCCTGATTTCTTCGTTATTAAGATTCTCATCTTCGGTTATTGGATAAAAATAAGCGCTCTTTGCACGCCACCCAGGACTCCAGTAAATGTCTTCGTCTTTGCAAGCTTCCTGGACTTTAGCGCAATACTTCTTTGATTTGTCGCCTGGACAATTATCACAATCCAAGGAATTACAATCTGCAGAATCAGAGTTAGAGGAATCCTCTTGTTCAGGAGCCACATCAATTATCACGTCTTCTTTTTTGAATGAGTTATATTTACTCTTCGATATACATAATGAAGTAAACAGCCATACAACACCTGTTGCTAAAACAGCAAATCCTACCAATAAAAAGGCGGTAAGAAACAATTGAGCTGGCCCGTCCGAGAAAAGAAAAAGCCCAATTGCAATCGCTACTAAAATGCCTAACCAGCTAGCTATTTTTGGTGCAATCTCAGCTTCGCGTTCTGAATTATTTTTATCAGTTACCCAAGCAGAAACAATGCCCGCTAACGCAACCACAAGCGTAACCACTACACTTACTGCTCCATTTTCACCACTTGAATTCACTATTGCTGCCGAATTCATAACCCCCATTTGACCTATCAAAATATAGAGCGGGTTGTCTTCAGTAATATTCAGTCCATCTGCAAAAATATTTACCCCCGCTGTGGAAGAAAAGATCATCACAACTGCTATAAGTTCAGTTACCAACACAATCAGTGCAATGTGATGATAAGTCATGCTTCTTTGGGAATAACAAAACATATACGACAAATTATTAAAGCCACTTCCATTTTGCGAAGCGATTCTTGCATGTCTTTGACCAAGACGCCTTTGCAACCCAAACGTATCCGCCGTCGCTTTTGCCGCCTGAGCTCCTATTCGCTGCAAACGACCAAAAGAATAATAACTATTATCACGGCCTTTCATTTGCAGATGATAGCTTTGGCCCCTGTCCGCATTTTCAAGATCGTAATAAATTGTCATAGGACGACGAATAAAGAAGTTCTCTAACCGAGAAAGCAGTTTAGGTTTTTTGCATGAATTAACTCGAACAAGTGACAAACGATGAGAAAAGGAGATTGAAAGAGATCTTGTTTGTTGAGACATATACTCTAAAGGTCGATCATTTTGAACTTGCGAGTTTGATACATTTTCAACAGGAGCACACCTAATGCAAATTGGGTAAGAACGAGCAAGTTTAATAAGTAACTGCCTTACTATTTTTATATTATCTTTCTTCCCTGACGAATTCTTGCTTATTTCTAAATCAAGCGCTTTTACTATTTCTTTAGCCTCTTTTACTCTGTCTCTAATTGCCTCCAAAGAGTCAACGGTCCCACCAAAGAATAAATACGTCCTAAGGCGTTCTTTTATATGAGGCAAGCTGCTTAAAGACGGGCAGTACTTTTGTAAAACAGATAACGTATATTCAACTGATTCTTGATAGTTCAAACTTGAGATACTTGCTCCTGATGCATCTTTGATGACTATCGCATTGGGAACATCACCACGCTGATACATTACAAGAGGCAAAATAAAAGGCTTTTCTCTCAGTGCATACGGAAGAGCAATTTCCATATTAGTAGTGATGCTGATTGAACGGGTAAATGTTTCTACCCTCTCATCAATGTAGCGAAATAAGCATTGTGGAGTTAAGATTGCGGTCGCAAATATCGATGCATACGTAGATTCTTTAGGGTGCTTGGAAAGTAGCCTTAAAAACGATCTCTCATAGCTCAAGTATTGTTTCTTAAAATTCTTCTTTTTCTTAGGAACAACAATCTCAGAAAAATCAAACTCTTTTCTTCTGCCTTTACGCTTCATTTCAGTTCCAAAGTAAACCAAAACACAGGCTAAACCCAAGAGCAAGAACACCAAAAATAAAGAAGCACATACAGATAAAACACCTTGAAGCTGATTAAGGAATGGAAATTCCAAGCTTAATATTAGATCATTTATTGTGTCACTCCAAAAGAAGTAGGCTATGTCTAATGCGCATATAAACGTCAAATAGCACCCTACAACTACTATGAGATATCTGAATACTGAAGCAACTACAGCTTTATAAGCTTTACAAGGTTCCATGATGAGACTCTTCTCTCTAGACCAATTGACAACATAAGACCAACGCCATATTCACCATTGGCACACCGACGAGACTCTTTTTGAAATCATGAGGTTTTCCGTGGTATTCAGCATTTAAACTACCTCCCCTTTTGATTTTCACTTTCAGACAACTAACCAACACCTCCCAGTTTTCTGAGGTTATGCCCGCACATAATCCAACCAACTGATGTGCAGAACATTCCTACCAGCCATAATGCTTGCTCTGTCAGTACATCGATTGTTAGACAGGCTGCAAAAGGAATACAGACTCCCTTCGTAGCCCTATAACAACCCGCTCTCATAGTGGATTAGGGTTACACCACAAAGCACTGGGTGACACCAGGGCATCTATTGGAAGGAGTTCCTCCAGGAACACTCCAGAATAAAGATCTACTGCATAAGCCCATCTGGGCAGATGATTTTCCGTGCGACTTCGAAAAGACATATGAAACATTCTCGAATAAGGAAAGAGATTCCAGATATAGCAAATGTTTGTCTTAGCACTTGCCGTGTTGCCTCATTCAGGTCTGTCTGAAATACCGTAGGTCACAAAATACTGCTGCCTAATTGTCCTTACGCTTGCGATGCACTTTGCCCGCAATAGCTCTTGTGAGATGATGTATATGTGCTACTGCGCGAATAGATAGTACTATCTATTACCAAGAAGACGTGCGCTTGATGCACTAGGGGAATATTTTAAGTGACCTATTAAGGGCATAGATGCCTTTATCCAAAACTGAACTTGAACAAGCAATTTTTTCAAAGACTTGCTTAATTTAGAGTGTTTACCAATTAAAAAGTAGCTCTCAATACTTTTATATCTTTTTATAGAACCATGTCGTGACTTCAACAACTTTGAAACATTACAATGATGCCACAATGAATACTGGAACATGAAAGAATACCCAACAAACCTATCCCCTGATTTAAGAGAAAAAACAAAGGAAGTAATCAAAGCTAAATAGCAAGATCCAGTAAAGGAGTGTACTTCTTTACTTGCTTCTCCATTTCAAAAGCAACTTTTTGTATTCTGCTTTAGGGGCTTATTCACTTTTTTCGAAAATCCTACATCGCGGGTTAGATTATTTTTATAAAAATAGACTTCAAATTGAAAATATTTGTAAAAATAAATTATTTTATCAGTTCAAATGTTGTTTTTAATTCGCTGCGCCACAAAACAAACGAATCTCCAGCAATCGACGTTGCAAAAACAAATCCCGTTCCAACAGAGCCGCATAATAAAGTAATTGCTCTGTTGATTTTTGGCTTTTTTCTTCACTTATTTTACTTGCGGCTCATTTTTCACCACCAATATTCATGATGTGTTGATCTCTGATTTCTTAGATATTCAATACAGCAAGATTATGCATAATTACGACAACTCCCAGGACTTCTGCCTAAGTGGTCTTGTCTTGCACCACTCAATAACTTCCTGAGTACGCTCTCCGAAGAACGGCCCGTTCGCATACTGGTAAAACACAGCACCAGGTCCGCCTAGATTCATTTCGATGACGATCGGCTCTGAGTCGCGCCCAATCGCGATGTCGAATCCGACAATCCCGAAGTGATGCAACCGTTTGTGAATAAAAGCACAGATCTCACAAGCTCTATCAAAGCCCGGAATAAAAGAACGACCCGCCTCAACCCCAATGTCAGAAAGTAGTTGTCGATTTCCATCCTGGTCATAATAGGATTCTTTGACCTGCCCGTTATTTGTCAACCCTGCAACACGAACGGTTTCAACACCATCAACATAGGTCATGTCGGTTACGCGACCCGGAATTCCAAATCGAATGGTCGCATTAGCAAGAAAAACTTCTTTATCAAGACGAACCGAGACAATTCTTACAACATTAACAGAGCTAGGATTAAAAGAGGCGAGGAGGTCGTGCTGCTCGATAAGCTCCTGCACAACGTAATTGTCCCCCGAACTCGCAAGTGCCTCTTCAAGGGCGTGTGGTGTCGCAACGTCCTGTGCCTTCAGTCTGAATGCCCCGATTCCTTGATAGGAGCCGATGGATGGCTTGATGAATACTTCGCCCAGTTCACGGACATCCTCCCATAGATCTTCTACGCCGCACCGTGATAACGACCTGTCAACTAATGCGCCATCAATGCACGCAGCTACCAACCGAGGAAAGGGAACGTCCGGAAACCGCATGCTGTAATACGCCTTGTCCTCCCAAGCGGTTGCTAAAGGCAGATTCGAAAATCTTGGCATGAGATCGAGATAGAATGTATCGATCGGAAGATAGAGAGGATCGAAAGAACCATTCACACTCTTGAAATGGCCATGCCAAGCATAGCTGGGTTTCGACCAAATCTCCCCCCATACCTCATCGACTTGCTTTTTCTCCGAGGAGGTAAGCTCGACGCGATTCGCAGGAGCTTTCCAATGGTTCCGCTGACGAACGCGCATCGCATTTACAATGATTTGTTTTACTGCCGGGTTCATGCATGCTCCTTCTAGATACTGGCGTTTCATGCAAAGATCACTTCGCGCTTTTCATCGAAGCGAAGGCACAAAGAAGCTTTTTCCAATTGATCAGCAAACCAATTGCGATCACGAAGAGAATCAGCAGGCGAATCACCAGCCAAGGGTAGATCAGCTGGAAAGAAATGATAAGACAGACCAGAATGATCGCTAGCGCGAAGAGCTTCAAGACGGAAACGGGAGATCTGCCACCGAGATGACGACGAGCCGTCCTTCGACAAAGGAAGGCGTGTCCTATAGCGAGCAGAAGATAACAAGCCAAAGTAACGTATCCTGCAGAGAGGTAACCGAACATCGGAACCAATAGATAACTCAGCACGAAATTGATGATTGCGGTCACAACCGACACAAGAGGTATCGGGAGCGTCTCTTCGAAGTAATACTCAACGGTGATGTAAACGCTAAAGAGCATGATTAGAACGCTGCTTGCAGCTATGGGAGCCACGGCGTACATTCCGCCCCAATATTCCGCCGGAGCAAAGATTCGCATAATCTCTGGGGCGAAGAGGGCGATAACACCGCACGCGGCTCCCACAACGACAACGACCAGAGCCGCCGCCCCCGTCACGGAAAAGTCGTGCGACTTTGCCATACCTTGATAGAACCACGGTCGATATGCTTGCTCGAGCGCTGAGTAAACGAACATCGCAACGGAACCAACCGAAAAGGCTACGGAGAAAATGGCTGCCTGCTCTTCGCCAACGGTTCCCGCAATGATGATTCTATTAAGCTGTTGGAGAGCGAGCGTGGCGAACATCGAAGGAATCAGCGGCAGGTTGAATTTCAGGGCATAGAGCCAATATTTCTTGCTTATCAGTTTCCTACTCTTGCGCATGATGGAGGCAAAAGGCACAGCGTACACAATCGTCATCACAACAACTTGGCAGACAAGCGCTGCGGCGGCCTTGTTTTCCGAAAGCAGGATAACCGGGACGGAAACGATCGGAACCGCCAGGGTCAAGACGAGGGTCAGCGCAACAACTCCCTTGTATCGGAACTCGTATCGCAACCTAGCCGACCAAAGCTCGTAACTAGGGCTTACAAAAGCCCTAAGAAACAGAAGAAAAACAATTGGAGCAGAAAGTCCGAGAAGATCGACCCAAAATGACGGGAATAGAAGGAAACTCGCCATGAACGCAATAGTGACCGCCATCGAGAGCCCTAGCATCGAGGACGTGAACGCGTCGCGGTCGTCCTCGTAGCGTACCATACCGTTGTTGAAAACGTAGTTCGCAAGGCCTAGCGAGGTGAAAACAAACAAAAGAGTGAACCACGACTGGAAGACGGTGTAGGTACCGTATGCTGCAGGATCCATGATTCTCGTATAGAGTGGAACAACAATCACGCCGATGCATTTTTGGACGATGCCGCATATCGCATACCAGAGCGACGCTTTGGCTGCCGGAGAAAGTGATCCTCTACTAAAAAGCCTAGCCACTAGCATCCGATCAGCCTATGATACAAACCCGCCCCAAAATTATGGAACCGCTTCCAGGCGCGTTTGAAGCTGTTATTGCATACTTGCTCAAGCGATCCTTTAAAAAACCATCCAAAGCACCTCGGAACGGATCCCGGATGACGCTCCGCGTCCTCTCTCATGTACTTGTAATACGACGGCTCCATGATATAAAGCCAATGCATGCGAAACGCTAGCAGACACAGCTTTGCCGAAGAAAACTCGAATCCGAACTCATGAGGGTCGCCCCCGGCAGCATAGATACCAAGAATCGTACGCCCGCATTTTTCGCAACGACAGCAGTTTCTCCCCGACGCTACATTGAAACACACACGCAGGTTGATGTTGGCGAAAGAGTTTTTTGAGAACTCCACGATCTGGTCAACTTTATCCTGTCGTAACAACTCGAACCCATCATGTTTGCCTCTAACGATACCGGCAGCAAATCTGTCGTCTATAGTCGGATCAGAAGCGCAGACATACGTTCCAACATCCTCAGCGGAATACGTACTGGCAATATAAGCGAGAGGAGCGTCAGTTGCATAGGCCAGTGGGGATACCAATCCAAGAAAAGCCATCCCATGCTGCAAATCGTGCCACCACTCGTAGCTCGTTTCCATCTTCGCAAGGTGCTCATTGAGCGCATGGTAGTCATACATAGCTCTCAGGTTACTTTTGACGTAGGAGCACGGCAGACCAAGGTTCTCAGCAACAGACTGAGAATATGAATAGACGGTACTCCAAGCCCTATCATTACCTACGTCGATATCCGCGCCCCATACCGTCACCAAACGAGGGCGCTCGTCAATATGCCGCACTAGAGTGCACCATGCGTCCACACCACCGGAAAACAACTGTAAGGGAGAGCCCGAAGCTGTTTCCTTCTTGCAGGCAATAATCCGACCAACCTTCAGCTCTCCTTGTAGACTGAGCTTTGGAAGCATGTTGGAATAACCCTCTTTAATGAGAGGGAGAGCATTAAAGTACGTCTTATCAAGAACATCCACCACAACAGCGTAATTAAACACCCAGGCCAACGGCATAAGGCTGGCTACAGCAGGAATGGCGGCAATCGATTCCGGCACCTCACCCGCATCGGGACACTCAAACCAGAAACAAGACTCTCGAAAAAAAGACCTCAGCTCTGGCGGCAGCTCGAACGTGACCTCATACTTACCGTTGTTGTAAATGGGTTTCCCGATCGAAATGACTCTCTCAGACATGTTTCGCACCTATCTTTCTACCCAAACGCATTGACAAAGGATTTCGAACCGCTGCCATCATGATTTGAACTGATTGAGAAACTTCTCTATTTCCGCCAAAGGAATTCTGATTTCGGTTGGATAACTCCCGCCAATCCAATCTCCGAGACGATCCATATCATCGCGCTCAAGAGTTGGAATATTGAAATCGCGGTGCTTTTCCCTCGCGCGATTGTCTATTGCAATGATCAGTGTTCGCCGTCCGTGCTGAAGCGCACGAATACCCCCATGCAAACGCGTTCCAACAAAGTCAACCTCACTGCCTTTCAAAACCTCGTCGAACGCAGCTAACGTCGATGGGATCACTTTGCACTTGCAGAAAGACGGAAGCGAAGATGCGTATCTCCGATCCCCGTTACCCTGCAGCCATATCGATACCGAATCGTATTCACTCAACAGAGTCGACAACATCTGCTCGTCACGAACCGGATCCTGATTGTAGTCGGTTATTGTTGTTATCACATTAGATGCCTTTTCCCTTGGCACTTGCTTGCAAAAGTCAGGAGTGAATCCCCACATGGTCGCGCATCCAGTATTTAGAACGTTCGAAAAGCCGATTGCCCCAAGCTTCGCTTTCGTGTATTCGTCACGAACGGAATGGAGAAGTTGCTTCGATAGAATCCTGCCATACAAAAGCGACGAGTACGCGCCAACACGCTTCTCATACGCATGCCATCCACATCCGACAAGAACAGCATTCCGGATTTGCAGAGTATCTATCAAGGAAATATCCCATTGCCTGAAGCCAAACAACATCCCCGATTTAAGCAGGTTTGAACCGAGTACAAAATAAGCTTTAGATTCGTTCAGATATCTCCTGTATCTGAACGACATCTTCTGATGAGTAGAGACTCGTATAATGAAATCATCTTCGAATAATGGATTGAGCCATCTCTGGGCACTAGATGAGATTATTTCGTCACCTATGTTCTGACTAGCGCAAGCGGGGTCAAATAACACTACTTGGTCATGGTGACTTTCGCCCATTATTTTCTTCATTGCGCATTCCTGCTTTCGATTTGATGTGACAATTCCCTCACCGAATCACCTGGTCGTTCCTCCTGTCTGTCTCGACATACGATTGCTGCTATAGTCAACGCATAAAACGGGCCATAGAAGTTGAAGAACGACGCATCGGACGTGCTTAAAATCAACAGATAGATTGGTATTGTTCCAAATGCCGCAAACCTAATGCCCTTTTTTGCTGCATCTGCAGCAATCGACTTACCAGTTTCCACCAGCAGATAGACTAAAACCACTAGTCCGATGAATCCAAACTGAGCCATAATTGCAGGCCAAAACGAATCCGACACAAACACCGGGTTGGACGGCCATAACCCCCATACAGTATTGAGTCCATATTCGTAATACAAGGGGGAATAATACTCTCCTGACATATATGTCCCGAAGGTTGCAAATCCAGAACCAAGAGGAAAGAGCTGACCTGCAATAGCCAAGCCATCCTGCATCAGGAGAGACCGCGCAGCAGTAGATGTCAAGAAATACTCTTGAATCTGATCCATGCCAAGAAAAATAGCGCCCGCACCGAGGAACAGGAAGACAAACTTCGAAGGTTTTCGATCATCCCGTTTTGCGGCGCTGTAAAACAGAAAGAACAGAAGGACAAATGCCATCGCAATTGCTTTTGCTCTTTGAGTTGATACGAGAACCACACACGCTAGAATCAACCATCCGGTTTTAGGCTTCTCGTCAACGAACATGAGCGCAGCAAATCCGACACAGTATGCCGCAAGATTGGTGGGATGACTAAAAATAAACTGATAGCAAGGGATACCGAACATTACTCTACCCGACCCAAGTTGAACAACGCCCAAGACATGAAGTATCAATCCGCAAACAGCAGCGAAAAGGAAAATTTTGCCCACAACTTGAAAAGCCCTGAGGCAGCGTCCTCTTCCGCGTAACACTATACGCGCGGAATAATATGCGACAAATATCTTTACGCAGGTAAACAGGTCGACAACAATCGCAAACGTACTGCTTTGGTATCCGAAAACAAAGTTTCCGATCAATCCCAATACGCACAGAAATCCCAGAGCGATGAGGGATTTGCATTCATCAAGACCAACTTTCTTCTCGTCTCTGGCAAAGAGAGCCCAGAAAATAAGAATTAGGACTATGATTTCATCCGCGTATGAAAAAACACCACCATACGCAGCATCTAACATCGGCGCACAAAGGAGTGCGATGAATAGCAAAATTGCAATGATTTCGGAAAGAAGAGGGGTCCTATCCACGGACCGCATCAATGATCCTCCCCTATCAGTTCGTCATATATTGTTTTAAGCTGCACACTGTAGGCAGCGACAGAGTGAAGTGCGGCTCTTTTCTTAGCTTCCTCGCTCATCGCGAGGCACATTTTCGAATCATTCAAAAGTGTAATGATTGATTCCGCGATCGACTCAGTGTCTCCAGTGTCACAGAGAAACCCATTCACTCCATCCGATACAAGCTGAGGCACCCCGCCCACAGAGGTCGCAACAACAGGAATTCCCAAACCCATAGCTTCCAAGATACACATAGGCATACCTTCCCCGTAAGAAGGAAGAAGAAAAATCGAGCTACGTTTAAGTATGTCGATTTTCTGATCACCGCTAATCCACCCAAGAAGATCCACTCGACCGTTAAGATGTCGATTCCTCAATTCCGTTAAGAGGAAAGTCCTCATTGAGCCATCTCCACAGATAAGAAACCGCGCGCCAGGAACACGAGCGATCACCCGTTCGCATATTTCGGGCAGAATGTCACAACCCTTGATACTCTCCAGCCGACTCATGAAGACAATAGTCTTACTATCCCAGTTAGGCAAGAAATCCTCTTCGTATACCGGAGTAAAGTTCTCAAGAATAGCAATCTTACTTTCCGGAATAACCGTCGACAAAGTGTCCGCCCATTCTTGAGAGAGAACAATTATCTTATCGCAGCGTCCGTAAGTCTCCGCGATTCTAAGTCGATTACCTCTCGAAGCATTTTCATAGAACGAAACCCAGTCATCAGCATGAATATGATTTACCAACGGGATACCCCGATATGATGCTATACGAATAAAAGGAATCGATCTGATAAAGCTAGCCCCAAATGCTGAATGAATATGGACCAGGTCATATGTTTGGGGTTTTAACGAAGTGAAACATTCTCTTAATGCCAATCCTGCAATCGCGATTTTCTTTACAGCTGAGCAGTCGGCGTGAGTAACAACATGCTCAAATGAGTAGCCTTCGGGATGAATGTCATTAACAAACCCATTTATTACAGCGCCGATTCCGCCTTTCGAATTCGGACTCGTCCCAAGCATGCAAACACGTTTCATGCTACACATCCTTACCCCAAACCCACTTGTTCGCATAGCTCATATAACCTTGGATAATTCTCACTACCTTAGCAGAGGTGTCTCCGTCGCCGTAGTCAGGCACGAACGCCTCACGACCAGCAAGAGCAAGCTCAACGGCGACGGCCTGAATGAGGCCCTCCGCCGTAATAGAGCCGAGCGTGAACGCTCCTTTATCTATAACCTCAGGACGTTCTGTAGAGGTTCGAAGAGAAACAGCAGGAAATCCCATAATTGCTGATTCTTCAGCAAGTGTTCCAGAGTCGGAAACAACACACAGAGCGTTGCGTTGCAACTGAATGTAATCATGGAAGCCGAACGGCTTATGACTCCGTACCAATAAATGAAACACTGTTCCGCGTTTTTCGATACGAGTACGAGCACGCGGGTGCATACTATAGAGAACGGGAATCTGGTACTCTTCCGCCAAGGCATTTACCGCATCAACCATTTGATTGAAATTATTTTCATTATCTATATTCTCTTCACGATGCGCTGAAAGAAGAATATATTTCCCTGGTTTAAGCTTCTCTCGCTCAAGTACATCGGAACTATCTATGCTCTTTCGATTCGCTTCTAGTACCTCACGCATGGGTGATCCCACTACAAAAGTTCGCGCTGGATCACATCCCATATTTGAAAGATTTCGGCGAGCATGCTCTGAGTAGCAAAGATTTACATCACTCGTTGTATCCACAATCCTTCGATTGACTTCTTCAGGAAGGTTCTCATCAAAACAACGATTTCCTGCTTCCATATGGAAGATCGGAATCTTAAGTCGTTTGGCCGAAATAGCGCAAAGGCATGAATTAGTATCACCAAGAATTAGTAAAGCATCTGGCTTAATTTTTTCCATGAGTTTGTATGATTTTGATAAGACATTTCCCATAGTCTCACCAAGATCAGATCCTGCAACCTCAAGATATGCATCAGGTTCACGAATTCCTAAATTTTCAAAGAACACTTGATTCAGCTCGTAGTCATAGTTTTGACCCGTATGTACCAAGATGTGATCAAAAAGCTGATCGCATAATTTTATGGTTTCACTCAGCTTGATTATTTCTGGCCGTGTCCCCACAATCGTCATTAGTTTTAGTTTTTTCATCTTTTGTTAGCCTAACGCGTAATGAGGGTAAAGTTGTTTATGGTCTTGCATCCAGCAAGCCAGGTCGGCTATTTGCTTTGGATAACTAGAAGGGCGAAAGGTAAGATCAAAATTTGTTCTCACAAGAGTTTTATCGAGATTGACCGAATCATCTTCGTATATTTCTACTGGGTTATTACGCAACTCTTTATTGAATAAAGATAGAAGCTCGTATTTAGAAATATTTCCTTCAGGTACCATGTTTACAAGTCCTGATATCTGCTCATGTGCCGCACTTTCCATAGCCTTCGCAAGTTCAAGTGTGGTAAGACCTGTCCACATTGCATGAGTGTAACCACCAATAGGTCCCGTTTGTTCCATAAACCAATTCAATAGACCTATTCCACTTGGGTTTAAATCAGGTCCCACAATGGAATTTCTAAACGTTATGCTTTTTCCATCTTTAAGCTCGCCTGCCGCTTTAGTGCGATCATAAACGCTTCGCCCATCAGGAATGCTTTTTTCTGTATAGGGCCCCGTATTACCAGCAAATACACAATCGGTGCTCATATGGAATAATCTCGTTGGTATATCTTCAACCATCCGTGCCAACATATGAGGAAATTTACCATTGAGATACATAGCAACTTCTGGGCTTTTCTCCGCAAATGTATTCAGAATACCTATTGCGTTAATAACGACATCGAAGCTTCCTTCTTCTATCGTTTCACGTACCAGTCGCCTATCTTGAGCATCCCCATTTACTTGCTTATCAAGAAAGGAAACTTTTTTTCGGCTAAAGCCAACAACACTATGCCCTTGCTCTTTAAGGTATAGGGCAATCATATGCCCCGCCATACCCGAAGCGCCAAATACCAGGAATTTCATTATTGAACCGCCTCATGTTCACGATTATCGAGGGCAAGCTGCACATATTCAGCTGTTTTTATCTTCTCGATCGTTTCTTCTACATTAAGGCGTCTCGTGTTGTGACTGGTATATGAATCATCTGCTTGCGTTTTTACTTCGCCTTCAACAAAAAACTTGTCATAGTTGAGGTCTCGTGAATCGCTATGGACCCTGAAGTAATCCCCCATGTCTTCTGCGCGAAGCATCTCTTCTCGGGTCATAAGCGTTTCAAAAAGCTTTTCCCCATGACGTGTTCCGATAACCTTAGTACCGGTTTTACCGAAAAGCTTTTGCACTGCTTCAGCCAAGTCTCCAATAGTTGAAGCTGGGGCTTTTTGAATAAACAAATCTCCTGGATTGGCATGCATAAACGCAAACTTAACAAGGTCGACCGCTTCATCTAAGTTCATAAGAAAGCGAGTCATTGATGGATCGGTTATCGTGACAGGCTCTCCCCCCTTTATCTGCTTGATAAACAGAGGAATAACGCTTCCTCGTGAGCACATTACATTTCCGTAGCGAGTACAACAGATAGTTGTTTTACCTGCACCGTTTCGCGCATTAGCATAAATAACACTCTCCATTAATGCTTTAGATTTACCCATAGCGTTAATGGGATAAGCCGCCTTATCAGTTGACAAACAAACAACCTTTTCAGCACCCTCAGAAATTGCTGCATGTAATACATTATCTGTGCCTATAACGTTAGTCCGAACCGCCTCCATGGGGAAGAATTCGCATGATGGCACTTGTTTTAGTGCAGCCGCATGAAAGATATAGTCAACGCCCATCATAGCGTCACGCACTGATTGCAAATTGCGAACATCCCCAATAAAAAAGCGAACCTTGTTCGCTTGATCTGGATAAAGCTCTTGCAGACGATGACGCATATCATCTTGTTTTTTCTCATCTCGAGAAAAGATTCGTATTTCCCCGATGTCGGTATTCAGGAAATGTTTCAGAACAGTGTTACCGAAGCTTCCAGTACCACCAGTAATCATAAGAATCTTATTATTGAAGGCACTTTCTGCCATTTATCTTCCCTTCGCTGTTTCAATAAGTAAGGATTCGATTTTGTTCATATATCTGTCGCGAGTGAAATTTCGAATGAAATAATCTCGACCTTTTTCACCGCACTTTTCATATTTCTGTCTGTTATCGATAAAATCTTCCATAAGTGACGCTAACCCCATGCTGTCGGTGGCAGCTACAGAAGCACCGCATCCTGAATCAGCAATCACTTTAGCAGCCGAGCCATCAATCGCTGCTATAACAGGCTTACCAGCAGCCATGTAACCCTGAAGCCGGCTTGGCAAAGTGGAGCTAATCCAAGGAGCGCCTGGTACGTGCAAAGTAAGTACGCATGCGTCTGCTTTTCGATAAAACTCAGGCATTTTTTTTACGGGATGACGCCCATGAAATATCACATGATTATCAAGATTATGCGATACTACAAACTCTTTGCATTCCTCTAAAACTGAACCGTCGCCCACAATATGGAGCTCGAAATCGTTACGCTCTTTTAAAAAATCGACTGCCTTCATGAGTACACGTAAGTACTGCAACTTTCCAATATTCCCCATAACCATAAATCTTATTTTTTCGGATGGTTCCGCAGTTAGGTCCATATTAAGATACCCATCATCAGCATATTGAGGAACATACTGACAACGAGAACGATTTATGCCATGAACTTGTTCAAAGCAATCAATATAGGCACTCGAATTTGTTGCAATTGTGTCCGCGCCACGATATATACAAGTACTAATAACTTTTATTATTGGCATTAAGAATTCGATTTTTTTAGGAAGCATAGCCTTAACTGCATCTGGCCAAATATCAGCGCAATACAGCATGACAGGAGCTCCGAAAAGTTTCTTTGCACGCATAGCTGGCTCAGCCATCAATACTGGAGAAATTTGATATGCAAAGATAATGTCATAGCTGCTCTCTAATTCATGAAGTCTATTATCAGCGCCGCTCATATAACTCCAATAGTTTTTTGCAAGCCCTACAACTCCTGGTTTGCGTGGAACCTCCTCGGCACGTACAATACGCACTCCATTGCGAGTTTGCTCTCGATTACGACCCATTCGGTATTCTTCAGGGACAATTCCTGTTGGATAATTAGGAATCCCAACAAGAGCCGTAACATCATGCCCCCGCCTTACCAGTTCTTCACAGATATCAGTTGTTTGAAACTGCTCAGGCCAGTAGTGTTGGCAAACAAACAAAACTTTCATCACTTAATTCCCCTGCGCCGTAAGCACAACACCAATCGTTTGAATAATCAATTTGAAATCACTCCAGGGACCACAATTGTGAATGTAGAGAAGGTCGAGATCTACCCATTCATCAAAAGTGATGGAGTCCCTATCACGCCTGGTTTGCCAATAGCAGGTAATGCCTGGTTTTACGAGTAAGCGCTGACGTTGGTAATCGGTGTATTTATCTACTTCGTTAGGTAATGCAGGACGCGGTCCTACTACAGAAATATTTCCTTTAAGGACATCCCAGAACTGAGGAAGTTCATCAAGCGACAACTTACGTAGCCAATACCCTGCACGCGTCACCCGAGGGTCTTTCTTAATCTTGAAAACAGGACCGGTTTTTTCATTGAGATGCTGCAAGTCCGCCAGTCTATCTTCAGCATCTACCACCATGCTGCGGAACTTATGCATATAAAAACGCTTGCCGTTTTTACCAACTCGTTCTTGCTTAAAAATCACTGGACCCTTTGGATCATCTACCTTTATCCAAATAGCTATTGCGGCATACAGCCAACAAAAGCACACTAATACCAGTGCGCTAAAACAAATATCAAAAGCTCTTTTAAAGAATCGATATACATAGCGCCCCTCTATTCCTTCTAAAGGGGCATCTCCTATTTCCTCTCGTAAGGAAAAAATTCGTACTGCACTATCCGCAGTCGTACGTCCCTTACCAAAAGAAAAACCAATGCCATCATGAACAGTGAACGATTCGTTCAATGATTCTCTGTCGCTTTCATAAACAACTTTCGAATAGGAATCTGTTGCCTCTTTTCCGGAAACCTCCACTACCGCTTCGCCTGCCACTATTGAGCAAACGCCACCAGTAGCTACCGCAGTTCCACTATTCAGTTGTTCAGTGCTTTCAGACAATTTATGAAATTTGTTCTTTTGCGGCGTGCTTTTAAACCTTAAACACGCTAATGCTTTTTAACTATCTCTAGTCCCGCTTTGATGGTTGTTTTGCGACCGCACATCATAATTTCCAGATAAGCAAGGCGTTTATGCCTATCTATCTTTTTTACCAAGCCAAGGTGATTCATTAAGGGGCCTTTAAGCACGACAATCTCGTCACCTTCAATAATGCCTTCAGACATTTTCATGACGTGATCATCATCACCAATGAATGCGCTGATTATTGTTTTCTCATCATCAGCTAAAGGAATGAAACGTTCATTGCCGTCATGCAAGAGCTTTGTCATGCGGCTAACTTTATTAAGTTCTTTTCTGAAATCTTCGGGCGTCTTCGTATCCACAAACACATACCCCGGAAACAACACTTCTTGGCGGTATTTCCATACACCGCCATATTTCTTCTTCACTTCATATTGAGGAATAAAGCATGAAGCATACGTTGTTTCATCAGTCAGCTTTTCTATTTGGTGAATTACCGCATGTTCTTGCCCTCCAACAACTTGAATGACATACCACATACGGCTCACCTCCCGCTGCTGAGTAGATTTTCAGTTACGAGATTTACCAGCGAGGTTTCTAGCAGTCGATCAAAATATCACAAGAGCAATTTCGCGAAAGGCGCATCATGCCGAAGTGCTTTAGTCATGGCTTCACAACTGGCACCTATCAAAAACGCACCACAAGATTAAAAGCTCATACTAAGCCCAATTATTACCTCTTAGAGGAAGCATTCAGGTATAGCTTCGCCACGCGGAATAAATCCCGTTAATTAAAACGTTTCATTCAAACTCTTAGCTGCTAACAAAACGCGCGCTCAGCGACGATTTTGCGCATTCAAAGATATGTGCCCTGGGTAACCTCGAAGTAGTAGGTGCAAGTCACGCCAACAAACTACTTCCATGCCCACCCCAGCAAGCCCGATCCTTAACAAAACGGCTTGAATATGAGCCATACGCATTCAAGCTCTCATGCCCCGAAGCTTTATAGCTATGGCTCATGTTCAAACGGTTTCCTCAAAACAACGTTGTCTATTTAAGCCGTTTACTTTGCCTAAATAAACAATTTCGGAACAAACAATGCCTTTTCGGTATCAAACGTACCCGCTCTGCAGAATTACTGTTTTGCCTGTTAAATTGCCCTGTTTGTTTTGTAACAATTGAACACGTTCAACCAAGAAAGCCGACTCCAACAGCTAGAACAAATAGCTCACAGCAAGACCTTTTCTACATCCGAGCATGGGCTCCTTTGGCAAAAAATTCCTTACGTGCGCGCCATAAAAGCTCGTAAGCCAACGGCCCATGAGCATCACTGGCAATAAAGTTAACTAAATCCTCCTCAAATAACTTTTTCGCAGTTTTCTTTATGGGACTGAACGATCCTTCTCCCATAAAGTCTGCAGAAACCTGTATCTTGCAACCAGCTCCAATGAACTGGCGAACAATATCTAAATTCTCCTGCACTGGCTTATAACGCTCTGGGTGTGCAATGATGACGGTATAGCCTTTGCCTTGCAGCTGAAATACCATACGCTCCCAATCGGGTGGCAAACTGCGCGTAGGAAGCTCTAGTAAAAATTCGCCCGTCTCAAAACCCAAATAGTCAGCCCAATCCATCCCTAGCCCCATAAGCTTTTTATAGTTAACTTCAAAGCCCATGGTCATTTTGGGAGCCATACGAATTTTGGAGACCTCTGCTTGCAGCGCATTAAACGCATCCCACATTGCGTCGTAATCAAACCAGGGATCACGGCAATGGGGTGTGCAAACTAAAGAAGTAACGCCTGCACGCATTGCAGCTTCAACCATCTCTAGGGATTCCTCCATGGAACCCGATCCATCATCTACCCCAGGCAATATGTGACAGTGCACATCACGCATAATTTAGCGACGCTTTCCCTGGGAACGGTCGATGCGCGGCGTATTAGAGCGACGTGCTTGCTGCACGCCTGCCGCCACTGCAGACTTCTTCCAAGATTGACTATTAGAAACTGGGTTTACCGTAGGCTGATTAGAACCTTGCGCTTGCGAAGTGCGTGCCTGCCGCGCTGCACGTTGCGCCCTTCCTGCTTGCGGTGTCTGATTTACACGCTGCTGACTAGGCTGATTTTGCGCATGAGCTGATTGATGTTGCCCAGGCTGACCTGCCTGTCGTCTCGGGCCACGCGGAATGGCGGGAGTAGCAGGAGCAACTGCATCCATACTGCCAGACTCTCCCTTTTTCTGGGCGCGACGCGCTTCTTTTTCAGGGTTTACCCTCTGATTGTCCTTGTTGTAATACGCATAGTAATACTCAGAACCCGTACCCTCGCAGAAAGTTGCGCAAGCACCAATAATATGAGCTTCTGCTTTCTGAAGCTGGTCATAAGCCGTCAAAATTTCATCGCGTTTTGCGCCACCAATTTTGACAACCAAAATGACGCCATCAACCAAACGAGACAAAATAGCTGCATCAACAAACGTACCCACCGGTGGTGTGTCGAACAAAACATAATCGTAAGAATTGCAAGCATCGTCTACCAATTTGGCGTATGCGCGTGAAGAAAGCAAGTCAGCAGGATTGGGAATATTAGGTTCAGTATCTAAAAAATAAAAGTTCGGAATACCTGTTGCTACCACCGCTTCTCGAAGCGTAAGCGCATGCGACATTACCGCATACGCTCCGTGAGTAGCATGTACTCCCAGTATAGAAGCTGCACTTCGGCGACGCATATCTGCTTCTACCAACAGCACGCTATTGCCTGCACTGGCAATAGATTTTGCTAACTCAATTGTTGTGGTAGTTTTGCCCTCATTGGGAACCGCGCTTGTAAGCACAATGCTTTGCATAGGATTATCCACTGACGCAAAGCGAATATTTGCCAGCATGGTTTTAGTGGCATTTTGAATCTCTAGAGTATTAGACGCTGCCTTTTTCTTTTTAGCCATCTGCGTCACCTCCTCTTATTTAATGGTTGGAATTTTGCCAATTACCGGAATATCCAACAGCTCTTCAATTTCTTCAGGTTTGCGAATGCGGGTATTAACCATGTCCATAATGACCACAATGGCTACCGCAACAAAAATACCCGCCAAAAACGCTACCGCCACATACATAGTGCGTGGAGGACCCGAAGGTGAATCGGGTGTTGCCGCCTGATCGATCACGTTAACGGCTTCAATGTCCATAATTTCCTGAGCAACCGTATTGGTGGTATTTGCAAGTCCGTTTGCAATAGCGGCAGCAGAATTAGGAGTATCACCCGTAACGGCGATCGTAATAAGACGGGTTGTGGTCGAGCTGGTCACTTCTAGGTCGTAACTCGCAAGTTCTTGTTCGGTCATTCCTAGTTGACTTGCTGTCTGACTAAGTACTCGTTCGCTTTGAATAAGCTGAGACACGTCGTTAGTAAGCATCTGGGAAGCAGAAAGATCAGTCGAAAGCGAGGTGTTTGACTGGGAATCAGAAGAATTTGCCAATACGTACATAGAAACGCTCGCGGTATACGTATTGGAAAGCATAGTCCAGCTTACCAATGCAGTTACTAGCGCAAACACGATAGGAAGTGCTATCACCAGTTTCAAATGCTTTCGCATGATTTGAAGGAGCTCTAAAAGGGTCATATATCAATCCTTGTACGTCGATCTTTCTGTTATCTCAATTGTTTTTGCTTCTTTAATTTCGCAGTTCAGTGAAAAATTTCGGGTTTCGCTGGATCGAATCATTCGCTTACTGAGCAACTTACGAATTCGAATCCTTACAACTTAACAGCGAGCCTTGCTACTTAACCTGATGCGCTCGCATTCTGTCCTCCATCAGTTTGTCCCGAGTCGGTCTGTTCGGAATCCGTTTGCGCCTGAGTATTCTTTGTTAAGACGTTCGCTTTGCTCGGATCCTGTCCGGTATCCACCATCTGCATCATGTCTGCCCATTCGTCCTCAAGCGTAATGGTGTAGGACACTCCATCAATGGTTTGGGTTGTGGAAGGAACCATGGCGGAATAGAAGTAGTAGTGTTCTGCCTGCTGGAAAGTTTGAGCTAAAGTAATAAGCTCGTTAATGTCATAGTCAGTCGAAATGCAGCTTGCTAAAGACTGCACCGCACCAGGGAGTTCAGTTGCAGGCAAAGATAAAATAGTATCTGCAAGCGCTTGAACTAAAATTCGTTGATTTTCAGCACGCTGGAAGTCGCCCTCGTTATAACCATAGCGCTCTCGAGCAAAAGCAAGAGCTTGCTCGCCGTTGAGTCGTTGCATGCCTGCATTGAGCTCAACACCAGTATTCGATGATCCCGTCTGATTATTAGACACGGGAACATCTACCCAAATACCACCAAGCTGATCAACAGCAGTTTCCAATTCATCAAAATGGATTTCTGCATAATGAGAGATTTCGATGCCGGACAGGTTTTCAACTGCCTGCACCGCTCCCGCAGGACCGCCAAACGCATAGGCGGCATTAATTTTTTGGGTACCATGACCCTCAATTTCAACCTTGGTATCACGAGGAATCGAAACTAGAGTTGCTTTACCTACATTGGCATCAATGCGAGCCAAAATCATAGTGTCCGAACGGCTGGTAGTATCAGTTTCTCGCGCATCCGATCCTAGCAAAAGCACATAATAAGGCTCTTGTACGGTGCTTTCGGTCAATACCGAATCCAACTCACTTTGTTGCTGGCTATCCATTTTCATAGAATCGGAAATAGAGTTCATATAAAGGGCAACTGCTGCGCCCACCGCAACACACAGCACTACCAAAACTGCTAAAACAATCAGAACGATTTTCTTTGCTTTGCCATGCTTCTTGCGCTTTTTACGCACACGCACCAATTCGGGATCCGCAAGCGAAGGCGAAGACTGCCCCGAATGAGAGCCATTAGCTGTAGTGCGATATTGTTGATGGTTATTTGAAGTGTTGTTTTGCGAATTATTATGTGCGCCGTGTTTAGCCATAAAACCGTAAACGATTGCCTTCTTTCGCCTTTTAAACAGGCGAAGTAAACCTATACATACAGTTCACTAGCGTATCGGCAAAAAAGAAATATCAAAGAGTTTCGTAATGTTCAATGAAATATGTGTCATAAAAGCACTGTGATTTTCGTTAGCGTTACAAAATATTCACTAAGCGGCTAGGTGTTTCATAACTATTATTTAGGAAAGTGATTGATGATTTTTGGTGTCATCAATAACGTCCTTTTAGTAATAACGCTACTTTAAAAAGACGCCTTTCCTCTGCGTCTACACTCTTCTTCTATTCGAAACTTATTTTTAGTCGTTTCCCCAGGCCTCGAGCAATTTTATTCAAAGTTGAAACAGAAGGATTACCATTTCCATTTTCGAGCCTACACAAATTTGACGGTTTCATACCACATTTCGCAGCAAGCTCTTGCTGGCTTAAACCTTCAGCAATTCTCGCTTCGACAATCTGCCGCATAATATCTCGTTCTACGGATTGGTTTTCCCACTCAGCCTTAAAAGCGGGATTTGATAAAGATTTTTCAAGATGATCTCTAAAGTCGCTCATGTCTTTTTAACCAATCCTTCCTCATCGTCTTCGCTTTTTCTATCTCCCTCTTTGGTGTTTTTTGAGTCTTCTTTATAAATCCGTGAGTCAGAATAATAATTCCGCCTTCGTAGTAGAAATACAGCAACCGAACAGAATTATTCCCCTGCAGGATTCTCAACTCAAAAATCTCATCTCGCAAATATCGAGAAAAAGGCATGCCAAGCTGATTCCCGTACTGCTCAAGCAGCTCAATGCATCCAAACACCTTTACTTTTAGTTTTAAATTCAAACCCTCAATAAATTCCCTAATGGGCACATTACCGTTTACGTCTTCGTAGTAATTAATGTGAAACATTTTAACCGTCCTATTATCATATATGATAATTTTAATTAATCAATAGAGATAAACTTTGACTAAGCCAAAAACTCTTCTTTGAAGCAAAATGCAGAAGTCAGAACATTTTTCTTTCTGAATTTTGATCAAGCTGCCTCTTCTATCGTCCCAAATAAAACTCACATCTTCCTGAAAGAAAACAAACAAATCCCTCACATCAAAAAACCCCTGCCTCAAAACGAGACAGGGGTTTCGTCGAAAACGTGCACGATATTTTCGTGCGCATTACAAATTATAAGGAATTATTTCTTACTTTATAAGGCTCTACCTTGGGATATTGAAGTTATAGAAAATCAAAGTTTTGCATGCTGCACGCTATTCAACTGCAAACTATTCAAAGTCGTACAAATCCTTTGTTGCTTGCTTAAAGTCCTCATACACTTCCTGGGCAATGGCGTCGTCCAAAACCAATTCAAATTCAGCAGGCTGGCCATCTTCATCAAGTTCAGTTACCTCTAAAACCGTAACTTCGCCAGAGCCACCAACCTCAGATCCATCCCCAACGTTATAGAAAAAGCCATAACGACGATCCTGATGAATAATCAAACCCAAGAATTCCAAATCAACCGTATCGCCCGATTCATCTTGGAAGGTAAATACCGTACCTTCTTCTACTGGTGGAGCAAAATTTGGTGCGCTACCCTCTCTCATTACTTCTTCCTCCTTTTGCGGATACCTCTAGCAAATCTTTCTTCTAGAAAAACTTGCTATCCCAATACATAACTCAACTAGGCAACGCGTTTGCACCCGAAAGACACAGACGCAAACGCTCGAGATAAATGCTTAGTGACGCTTTTTATGCGTGTTGCGCTTGTTAGTCTTTGGCGCTTCTTTTGCTTTGGTCTCTACAACTGCAGCTTTCTTATCAGCAGAAGCTTCCCCTGCTACTACTGCAGCCTGAGCCTCCTCCTTTGAGGCAGGAGGCAGGGTTGATGCAAACGTAAACAGCTGAACTTCGGGCCCATATTTCTTGACCAGTTTCGCATTCTTTTCCTCGCGTGTTTTCCACATCGCATAAAGCGGCGTAGCAACCGCAATGGACGAATAGGAACCCGCGATCAAGCCAACTGCCATAGCGAATGCGAAGTCCTTCAGCGTTTCGCCGCCAAAGATAAGCATGCCAAATACCGGAACAAACGAAGTCAAGGTGGTATTGATGGTACGAATGAATACCTGATTGATGGAGTGGTTTGCCATAGACATAAAGGTACACTTCAAAGAAGATTCCTTCATGTTGTCATTAATTCGATGGAACACAACCACCGTATCGTAGAGCGAATAACCCAAGATAGTTAACAGTGCCGCAACCATGTTCGGGGTAATTTCGCGCCCAACCAAAGCATAGATACCAACCACGATTATGAGGTCGTGCAGAAGCGCAACGACAGCCATAATGCCCATTTTGTACTCAAAGCGAATAGCAATATAGGCAATGATCAGTAACAGCGATACTGCAAAGGCGATTGCCGAGGACTGAATTACTCCCGCACCCCAGTCAGGACCAACCGTATTTACTTCAAAGCTATCCGTCGCAATACCAAGGCTGTCTGCAATCTGATTTGCTGTTGCAGAAGCTTCTTCAGGGGAAGTATTGGTGGTACGAATCAAGAAACCAGCCGAACCATCAGAAGTGGTGGTTTGTACTACTGCATCGGGCTCGCCCACATCGGCACATGCTGCACGCATATCTTCAATAGTGATATCGCCCGTGTTATGGAAAGCGATAGAAGTTCCGCCAACAAACTCAATACCGAACTGAACACCCTTGATGCCTACTACCGCAACCGAAAGCACAATTAGTACAGCAGACAAGGAAAGAAGAATCTTGCGTGCACCCATAAAGTTAATGTCGCGACGCAAGAAACGCCCTTTGAGCTGGTCGAGAGTCTTATGGGTAATAGATTTTGGCAAATCTGCTGAAGGCTGGTCAAGAGTCTGATCAGGTTTCGCAGACACTTCAGCCGCTTTAACTTTCGCAGCCTTTGTGCCCGCTGCTTTGGCGCTCGATTTTGCCTTAGCGTCTTCGCCGTTCTTCGCGCTTGGGCGCAAATTCTCATCAGGAGCAAGAGTAGTTCCTGTCAATTCGGCATATACCGGAGCTGCCTGTTCGCAGTCTTTAATACCCCAGAATCCTGGATGACGCGTAATGACCTTTGGAGCCAAAAGGCGAATAAGTGGCGCCTTCAAGAGCAACATCATTACGATGTCACACATAATGCCCAACGCCAAAGTCATACCAAAGCCCTTAACCGAAGCACTTGCCAAGAAGAACAAGGTCAGAGCTGAAACTAGCGTTACTAAGTCCGCGTCGATCGAAGTCTCGATACCATGGCGAACACCCGTGATAGAAGCCGCACGCACACTTCTGCCCATACGAATCTCTTCACGGAAACGCTCCAGAACAAGAATGGACGAGTCTGCCGCCATACCAATAGTCAGCACGATACCTGCAATGCCTGCCAACGAAAGCGAGAACAAACCAAACGCAGATAGAGTTGCTAATAAGCCCAGATAGAAAATGGCGAATACCACCATTGCTGCTGCCGTCAAAAGACCAAGGCCACGGTAGAAGCAAATCAGATACAGGATGACCAGCGTAAGACCGAGGATTGCTACCAAGAGACCACTCATCAGAGCATCCTGACCAAGGGTAGGGCCTACAACTTGGCTCTGCTCGTAGTGGAAGCTTACTGGCAACGAGCCCGATTCGAGCACCGTCTGTAGAGCCTGTGCCTCTTCTAGAGTGTAGTTACCCGTAATAGCAACTTGTCCAGTGGAAATTTCGTTTTGAACTGCAGGAGCAGACTGAATTTCCCCGTCCAAGATGATGACGATTTTGCCATTAGTGGGAGCCAATTCACTTGTTGCCTGCGCGAATGCTTCCGTACCTGCACTATCAAGGGTCAAGTTAACCGCATAATAATTGCTTGTTTCTGATTCTTTGTCGACCGTTACCCTTGTGATGTTTTCACCCGTAATAAGAGGTGTGTAGGAGCCGCTTACTTCGCGATACGTTACTTCGCCTGAAGGGAATTGATTACCCAGGCTATCGGTTACCACTCCCTGCTGAATGTAGGTGCCATTCTCAATTGCAGTCTGGTCAGCTTCATCGGTAAAGGAATCAGCACGCGCAAATTCCAACATACCGGTTCGACCGATAGTCTCTAGGGCTGTTTGCGTATCGGAAAGTCCAGGGATCTGAACCAGAATTTGGTTATTGCCCTGAACCTGTACCGTTGCTTCAGATGCACCTAGAGCATTAACACGCGATTCGATAATGGAACGCGATTTTTCCATATCCTCTTGGGTGACCTCATGGCCATCGGTACCCTCAGCAGTAAGAACAACTGAAAGACCACCCTGAATGTCCAAGCCTTGATTGATCTTGTCTTGCGGTGGCATGAACATGAAAATGGATGCAATTACAAGAATAGTTGTGACGATTAAAAGCCACATATTACGACGGTTGCTATTTCCGCCGCCACCAGCTTGTTTAATACGCTTTTCGCGTTCTTTTTTTCGCTGTTTTGCAGCAGCAGCATTTGCACGCTGCGCACGTTCGCGATCTTTTTCGCGTTTGCGTTCTGCATGCGCTTTTTCTTTAGCCTTAGCCTCGCGAGCCTTTGCTTTTGCTTTGGCATCGCGTTTTGCTGCGCCGTCGGCTTCGTTTTTGGCTTCTTCGCCCTCTTTTTCGTTATTTGGTAATTCGGCCATAATTATCCTTCTTGCACAAACAAAGAGGGATTCGCTTGCCTTGTTTGCTTTCGTCTTTTTAAACAATGCAAGCGAATACACTCTCATTCAAAAGTACATTAACGTCTTATGATAGCTCGTTATTCGTTAACCTGTTGTTACTTCTATAAAAACTGCAGCTAATGCAAGGCAACACAGCAAACTGCGGCTTTATCGAAGTCAGTATGCGGAACCATCGCGCCACATAGCACTAACCCGCCAGATAGTACCGTGCGCCACGCATCCAAGGCGCACGACTTCTCTCGTTTCAGTCACCAACAAACGCAAGTGCCACCGATAATGCGTGACAACCACAAAAGTCTCGCCGCCGCAGCACCACACTCCGTGCAGCGCTGTATGTCGTACTAGTAATCTTGCGCAGCAGGCGAATGCATCCAATCCTGGTAAAAGTCCTCATAAGCATCTTGCAAAACCGCTTCTCGAGCACGATTCATCAGATCGATCAAGAAATGCAGATTGTGAATACTCAACAAAATGCTTCCAAGCATCTCATTTTGCTTTACCAGGTGACGAATATAAGAACGACTATGTGTCTGACATGTTGGACAGGTGCAGTTTTCATCAAGCGGACCAAAATCATGAATGAAACGCGCATTGCGCATATTCATGCGTCCCTGCGACGAAAACGCCGTTCCCATGCGAGCAGTACGAGTAGGTAATACGCAGTCAAACATATCTACCCCTTCATGCACCGCACGCACCAGCGTTGTAGGATTACCAACGCCCATCACATAGCGCGGCTTGTTTTCAGGACAAGCACGCGCTACCTCGCCCAAAGTTTCAAACATCACTTCGTGATCTTCGCCTACTGAGTAACCTCCGATGCCAAAGCCTTTGAAGTCTTTGTGACCACCTCGCACGCTTTCGTCACTGATTTCCTTCAAACGGCGAATCGATTCAAGACGCATATCAAGATTCATGCCGCCCTGACAGATGGCAAACAGTGCCTGATCTTCGCGTGTATGCGCAGCCAAACAACGCTTTGCCCAAGCCGACGAAAGATCAACCGCGCGCTGGACAAATTCACGCGTCGCAGGATAAGGGGGACACTGATCGAGCTGCATAATTATGTCAGCGCCCAGTTTTTGCTGAATGTCCATATTGGTCTCTGGAGTCCAGCGAATCTTGCTGCCATCATAGATAGATGAAAACGTTACGCCGTCATCGTCGAGCTTTAGCGTATCGGCTAGTGAGAAAATCTGAAACCCACCCGAATCCGTAAGAATAGGTCCATCGTAGGCCATAAACTTGTGCAAACCGCCCGCTTCGGCAATCAGGTCCGCACCTGGACGCAATGACAGATGGTAGGTATTCGAAAGTACAATTTGAGCACCAAGTTCTTTGAGCATCTGAGGACGAATGCCCTTGACCGTCGCGCTCGTTCCTACGGGCATAAACAGCGGCGTACGAACCGTACCGTGCGCAGTTTCAAACAAACCAGCACGCGCATGACCCGACTGTGCCTCTAAGGTGAAGTCAAAAAGCGCCATTAGGCATCACACTCCGGCAAATCTTGCACAAACTGCAAGAAGTCTGCCATCGAGCCATGCTTGACGGTTTCAATATCGAAATCATCAGGATTCAACAACCAATCAGTTACCAAATACCCATCAAGCCCTAGCTGTATTGCCGCCAAATCCTCACGAGTGTTGTTTCCTACCATCAAGATTTCTTCTGGTTTTAGCCCGATCGCTTCAACGTTTTCGCGATAGTACGCCAGATGAGGCTTTGTGCTCGTAGAGTTATCGTAGGTTGTGATGCGTTCAAACGCTGCAGGATCGCATCCCGCCCATTGCACGCGCTTTTCTACCGCAACACGAGGGAACAGCGGCATCGTGGTTAGATAAAGTCGATAGCCCTTTTCCTTTAAAAGGTTTACCACCTGTACCGATTCGGGCGTTGGCGTAATGAGTGCGCCCAGCTCATCAAAAGCGGTGGTATAGAACTCCTCCATGAGTTTCTCGTATTCTGCCTTTTCGTCTTCACCGATGCTCAAAAGCGCGCAGAACGTACGCCAAAAGCGCTCGTCATTTCGTCCGCCGTCTTCTTTCAGCATGGCAAAGACGCCTTTATTGAGCGCATCAACAAACTGCTTCGGATCATGTCCATGTTTGGCAGAAAACGCTCCAAGCGCCTCAAAATATGCTTTTAAAAAAGCGTCCATATCAACAGGGAGCAGCGTCCCGTCCAAATCAAAGAAGATTGCCTTGTAAGCACGTTGGGGCATTGTGGGCATTCCTTCCTATACGCATCGAAATTGTCAATCAGATGTTAGTATAGAGTACGCTGAAAGGAGCGGAAGACGAACCTATGAAATTACTACTTCATGCTTGCTGCGGACCGTGTTCGCTTGAGCCAGTCAGACTTCTTAAAGAAGAAGGTCATGACATAACCATTGCGTATATGAATTCCAACATTTCTCCTGCAAGCGAATATCAGCACCGTTTGTCAACGCTTCTTGATTGGGCAAAAGCGCAAGACATTCCAGTAATTGAAGGACCATATGAACCGGCCAGGTGGCAGGAAGCCATACGAAATGCGTGGCATCCCCACTCATCGAACTCGGATTCCACCCAAACGTATGCGCATACCAAGCAAACGTCTGCGCATACCAACCATGAAGCATCTGCGCCTAGAGCGTCATTTCCTCTTGAAGCTTCGTCGGCATTTGCGACATCATCTGAGTTTGATGCTTCACCCGCCTCCGAAGCAAACTCGCAGACAATCACCCCTTCATTCAACACTGGTATTGATCCCGAATTCGATCCAGCACGCAACCCTAAATTCGCCCATCTGTATCACGACCGCGAAAACCGCTGCCGAGCTTGCTATCGTATACGACTTGAAGAGCTCGCACGTTTTGCGCACGAACACGGATTCGAAGGTATTGGAACAACGCTTACCGTAAGCCCTTATCAATACACCGCTATAATTCAGGAAGAATTGCAGTGGGCCGCAAAGCCTTACCAGGGTCTTTCGGTGATATTCAGGGATTATCGCCCCTACTATCCCGAAGCTACAAAACGAAGCCGCGATTTAGGGATGTATCGCCAGAATTATTGCGGTTGCGCATATTCCGATAAAGAAGCTGCCGCCGAGCGCGAAGCACGCAAAGCTGCACGCAAAAAGAAAAAAGCCGAAGAAAGAAGAGCTAAATTGCAAGCTTTAACCACCGATGATTTCGACTATGAATTACCTGAGGAACTTATCGCTCAAGAACCTGCTCCTATCCGTGACGAATGCAGACTCTTGGTTATGAAACGCGACACAGGAACTCTTGAAGATAAGATATTTCGCGACATTATCGACTACCTTCAACCAGGCGACTTGCTTGTTGCCAACGAAACACGCGTCATGCCCGCGCGCCTCATCGGTCACAAGCGAGAAACCGGCGGCACCGCTGAAGTATTCCTGCTTCGCGAAGCAAAGCAGGATGCAAATCGATCAAATCAGTCCGCCACCTGGGAAGCGTTGGTGCGCCCTGGCAAGCGTCTTAAGCCAGGAGCTATCGTAGATTTTGTGGCAAGCAGCGAGGAAGACAACGAAAGCTCAAATGAAGAGGTGGTTCTCAGCGCAGAAGTCATCGATTGGGTTGAGGGCGCTCAGAAGGGCGAACGTCTTGTTCGATTAACCACGTGCCTGCCTTCCCTCGACGAAGCACTTCATGCCGTTGGGCACACGCCATTGCCACCCTATATCAAGAATTATGCGGGTGACGAAGAGCTTTATCAGACGGTGTATTCCCACGAAGAGCGCTCCGCTGCCGCCCCAACTGCAGGTTTGCATTTTACGCCAGAACTAATCGAGCGTATCAAAGAAAAAGGTATTGGCTGGGAAACTGTTCATCTTGAAGTAGGTCTTGATACCTTCCGCATTGTCGAAGAAGACAACCCCCGAGATCACCAGATTCACACTGAGCGATATACCGTTCCACAGCAAACAGTCGATGCTATTAAACGCACCAAAGAACAGGGCGGACGAGTTATTGCAGTAGGCACTACGAGTGTGCGAAGCCTAGAGTCTGCATGGGATGCGGAGCGCGGGCTGATCGCGCGCGACAGAGAGGCAACGAGTCTCTATATTTTGCCGGGGTATGAATTTAAAGTCGTCGATGCCTTGATTACGAATTTTCATGTGCCCCGCTCTACTCTTATGATGCTTGTTTCGGCGTTTTCAACACGAGACAACATAATGAAGGCATACCATCACGCTATAAAACGCAAATATCGCATGCTTTCTTTTGGCGATGCAATGTTCATTAGGTAAAGGCAACCTATTCGCCGAAATACTCAGCGATCTCCTGCATGCGATCGGATTGTGCCACCCCAAAGGGGCAGCGACTGTCGCAATGCCCACAACTCGTGCAATCGCTCGCATGCATCTCCAATTCACGATAATGGTTTGCCGCCATTTCGTCCCCCATGCCTGCAAGATCATAATATTTGTTGATCAGCCCAATACTAAGACCCTGAGGACACGGCTGACAATGATTACAATAGACACATGAGCCCTGGTCAGTCTGGGGAGTCATCGTGGAAAGTACCGAATAATCGCGCTCTTCAGGAATAGCGTCCAGATAAGCAAGTATTTCATGTAAATCCTGCAAACCACGAACACCTGGCAAGACCGTTTTTACACCCGGCTTATCTAACGCATACTGAATGCATTGCGCACGCGTTAAGGCCTTACCAAAGGGAGAGCGTTTCGCATCTAGCAACTGCCCTGCCGCGAAGGCTTTCATAACCGAAACACCAATACCAGCACGTTCGAACTCGCGATACAGCTGCATGCGATCGCCCGCTTCTCCCTTTCCGTAATCTGAGGTCTCGGTGTAGTCATACATAGGATTGATGCTAAACATCGCCCAATCCATCATGCCTGTTTCGATAAACTTCCTCGCTATCGAAACATCATGGGTGCTAAAAGCGAGATAGCGAATCGTCCCTTCCTTCTTAAGCTGACAAGCATAATCCCAAATACCGCCATTCATTACTGCATCGAAATCTGTCTCCTCATCGATACAATGAATAAAGCCAAAATCCGCATAATCGGTATTAAGCAAAGCGAGTCGAGCTTCAAATTCGCGTCGAGCAATGTTCACGTTTGTAGTCCACCCGTATTCGCCCGATGCATAGTTTGCACCCAAGTGAACCTGGAGCAGCACTTTTTCTCGACGAGTCTTTAAAGCACGCGCATACCCTTCAAATGCGTTGGCCTTACTCGGAATAAAGTCCATGATGTTGATGCCGGCATCAATTGCCTCGAGAACGGTTCGCTCAGTTTCATCTACGCTCGCCTCATGCATGCTTCCCATGCCTAAACCAATGATGCTTACCTTCTCACCACTATGAGGAATGGTTCTATACTCCATGAAACGCCCTTCTTGCTTGCATTATTCTCTGCGACATCCACGCAACATATGTGCAACTCGTCATAAAGCTACCGAGACAGACTCAACAGAGGCGAAAGTGGTTCGGGCAGAAATTAAAAGCGAGGTCAAAAGCCCAAACGAGAAAAGCCTAAACGAAAAGCAACTCTACGCATACCGCAGATTGCGCTGACGAACCTTACGTCGACACACTTTATGATGATTTGTCTTCAGTAAATATGTTACATGTTGTCACTTATTTCGTATCTTGAAGGTACCTCAAGCGATCATGAGCAACAAATACTTACTTTGCATAGTTCTTAATGCCTTTTAAGCATACTAAGTTTAGGGGCGTAAGCATTGATAGTTAGTATTCGGTTTTTATTCAGTCTTTGAACTGATCTCATTCATGCGTTCAATCATTGCGTCCACATTCGCGCACCCACAACCTGCACCATGAGAATGACTAGATTCACCATGATTGTGCCCGCAAGCACCACATCCGTCACAACCAACATGTTTTCCCGCACGATGCGAACGAACCATGCTGATAATAATTGCCGCTACAATTACAACCAAGATAGCGGTAACTACCAGTGTTCCTAAAGTCATAAGGTGCTCCTTAATTATCTCGTCTATTCAGTATATTAGCCCCAAATACCAATGTGTCGTTTTATCGTTCGAACTTGACTCGCTATTCTGGTTTGCTGTTCGATCTCGCATTCTTAACTCGCTCGACAAAACTCCTGCTCTCTTATTTTCTAAACTGCTTTCTCACTACGAGATACGCTTACACTGGTTTCGCCCTAAGTACAGCTCGGCTTAAAGTACTGCTCTGGCCCTAAGTACACTTCGGCTCAGACCACTGGTTTTGCCCAAAGCGCATTTCGTAGTGAAGCGCCGTCTTGCGGCGGCGCTTCAAATTGGATCATGAAATAAGAAGCATATATTACGCTCAGTATTACGCTTCAACTATTATGCTTCAGCTGCTACCGCACGAACACTCTCAACCTTTCCTTGCCACTTATTGGGACGGAAGAGCAACCAAAGGAACGCCACGAACAAAACTAGAGCGATCACGGTGAAAATTCCAAAGGTTACTTCGCCAGTTAATAAGCCGAAGAACTGATAAACCCACAGAGCAACAACCCAAGCAATACCGCATTGATAACCGATAGCTGCAAAGAACCACTTAGCGTTGTTCATCTCGCGCTTAATAGCACCCATTGCTGCAAAGCAAGGAGCACAGAGCAGATTGAACGCCATGAAGGAATAAGCAGACACCATAGTGAATGCCATTTGAACATTCTCGTACCAACCAGCATCAGGCGAAGCGTACAAAATACCGAAGGTGCTTACGACGTTTTCCTTTGCAATCAAGCCCGTTACCGTTGCGGATGCTGCCTGCCAATCACCCCAGCCAAGAGGAGCGAATATCCATGCAATTGCGCCACCGAGAATTGCAAGAATAGAATCGTTCTGGTCCTCTACCGCTTGGAACACTCCATCAATAAAGCCGTAGCTAGAAATAAACCACACCAAGATACAAGCAAGGAAGATGATCGTACCCGCCTTTTTAATGAACGACCATGCGCGCTCCCACATGCTGCGCAACACAGCACCAATTGTCGGAATATGATAAGCGGGAAGCTCCATAACGAATGGTGCAGTATCACCAGCAAAAAAGCGGGTCTTTTTCAAGATGATGCCCGAACAAAGAATTGCAGCAAGACCCAAGAAATATGCCGAAGGAGCGATCCACCAGGTACCACCAAAAATAGCCGCTGCAAACAATGCAATAATAGGCATCTTTGCACTACAAGGAATAAAGGTTGTCGTCATGACGGTCATACGACGATCGTTTTGATTCTCGATTGTACGAGAAGCCATAACGCCAGGAACGCCGCAACCAGTGCCAACCAAGATCGGAATAAACGATTTACCCGACAAGCCAAAACGACGGAATACTCGATCGAGAATAAAGGCGATACGAGACATATATCCACAGGATTCAAGAATTGCCAGCAAGAAGAACAGTACCAACATCTGAGGAACGAAGCCCAATACCGCACCGATACCAGCAATTACACCATCAAGAATCAATGCTTGCAGCCAGTCAGCACAGCCCATTGCTACTAATGCGTTTTCCACTACTACAGGAATGCCGGGAATAAACGTTCCATAATCAGAAGCCTCAGGCGCAGATCCTTCCAATTCAGCAGCGTATCCTTCTGCGTCAATTTCCGCCTGAGAACCATCAGCTGCGGTATAGGTTGCCGTAATACCAGCGGCAGCAGCATCATCAACAAAAGTATCTGATTCTGGATCAAGTCCCGCCTCAATACCAGCTGCCTCAAATGCAGCAATAGCGTTTTCGTCACCTGCATAAGGAGCTACAACTTCAAGTGCTTCTTCATAAGTCGCAGCGTCAACGTCAATAATTTCGTTTTCGCCAGATTCGTCATCGTATGCTTCATACGTGCCTACAATACCAGCCGCCTGCACATCAGAAACAAACGATTCGGAATCAGGATCGAGTCCAGCCTCAATCGCTGCAGTTTCAAATGCATCTATGCTACTCATGGCGTCATCATAGGCAGCAGTGTCTTCATCGAACTGCTCTTGTCCAGGGCCCACAAACCAGCCATCTCCGAAAAGATTGTCATTCGCCCAGTCAGTTGCAGCGGTACCCACTGTTGAAATCGACAGATAATAAACCAGAGTCATTATGATGACGAAAATAGGCAATGCCAAAATACGGTTTGTGACCACACGGTCGATTTTATCCGAAACGCTCATTTCTGAAGCGTTCAGATTTTTATTACGACAGTGCTCAATAATCGAGGAAATATATGCGTAACGATCATTAATGATGACACTCTCAGAATCGTCGTCATGTTCCTTTTCAAGCTTTTCGATAACGTCATCCACCTGAGGCGCATCTGTCAAAGAAGCAAGAATCTTAGGATCTTTTTCGATCAATTTGATCGCATAAAAGCGTGAAAGATTCGCGGGAATACTATCGGGAAGGCGCTTTTTTACTTCCGCGATTGCTTCTTCTACCGAAGCAGATAGCGTGATGGGCGTAGCGGGAGTTGCAGACTGAATAGTTTTCAGGCAATTAACTACTTCATCAATACCTTCATTTTTCAGTGCAGAAATCTCGATTACATTACAACCAAGCTCTTTGGCTAGCTGCTCGGTATGAATTTCATCTCCGCGACGACGGACTACGTCCATCATGTTAACCGCTACGATAACAGGTACACCCATTTCAAGCAGTTGAGTTGTGAGATAAAGATTGCGCTCCAAATTGCTGCCATCAACAATGTTCAAAATTGCATCAGGATGCTCTTCCAGAATAAAATTACGCGCTACCACTTCTTCAAGGGTGTAAGGAGAAAGCGAATAAATACCAGGGAGGTCAGTAATCTCGATCGATTTGTCTGCTTTAAGCTTACCTTCTTTTTTCTCAACCGTAACGCCTGGCCAGTTCCCAACATATTGATTAGCGCCCGTTAAGGCATTAAACAGGGTTGTTTTACCACTGTTTGGGTTGCCTGCAAGTGCAACTCTCATTCTTTATCCTTTCAATGTTAGTTAAGGTTAACTCTTGGTGAAAATAAAGGGCGTAAAACCCGACAACAAGGCCGCTCTTTACGCCACTTCAATCATTTGCGCGTCGTCCTTGCGCAAAGATAATTCATAACCACGAACCGTAACCTCTACGGGATCGCCTAAAGGAGCTACTTTGCGAACATACACCGAACAACCTTTAGTAATACCCATATCCATAATGCGCCGCTTTACAGCACCTGAGCCATGAAGCTTGCATACTTGTACCGTTTCGCCATTCTTAACATCTCTGAGAGTTTTCACCTATCCCCCTTTCTGTAGACCACACCAAACCGACTAAAGTTAATCAAGAAAATTAAATTGCAATATGCTGCGCCAATTCAGAAGAAAGCGCAACGCGTGAGCCTTTGATATTCACGATTAAGTTTCCACCAATTCGTGAAATCACGGTAACCCGCTCACCCGGTATGAAGCCCATGTCTTCAAGATGACGATGAACATCGCCAAAACCGCGAAGTTGTTTAACGTGATACGTTCCGTTTTTCTTCACTTCAGACAAAACCATGGTTCTCACTCTTTCAAACGAGAGTATAGGGACAAATGTTAGACGTCTCTAACAAGCACTGCAATGTTAGCTCCAACTAACTATAAGGTCAACCGAAAATAAGAAATTTGTTAGCCAAGGTTAAAAATTAATTCTGAGTGGTTTCGAAGAATTGCTCGAGCTCTTCTGGTTTAATGCTCTCCTCGGACAATTCAATACCAAAAGCATGCGCCACAGCAAAAGCTTGTTCTTTTCTCAAAGAAGCACGCTCATCTTCGCCAGCGTCATATAAATACTTCGAAGAAAGAAGCAAAGTACGCGCAACATACTCCATTAAAAGAGGATCAGATTGAGAAAGCTGCAACATTGCCGCCATCGTTTCAGGTGCCATGCGCAGCAAAAGCGACCCATCTATCTCGGTCGCATCCTCTAGAGACTGATCTAGTAAAGAAGCGGCAGCCTCAGGATCTTTCTCGCCACGAGAGCGCTGAAGGCTTTCTCGAATTGCAGTTGCTATCTGCAAAAACATACGTAATAAATAATCTTGCTGAAGCACGGTAAGGCTCCTTTTGGCTCTAGTGTGTCCTAGCGATCTGCTTACAAAGGTGCATTTCTCAATAACAAGAAAGGCACCTTTCCTATTAAAAAGCTCGAATGCTAGATCTTTTTGTTACATCTTGTATCAGGTCTTGCATTAAATCTTGCCCGCAGCAGCGCTTGCATTAAATCTTGTCCCCCGGCAACTCTAGTATTAGATCTTGCCTCCTGGCAACGGAATTCCCAAATGAGCATATGCTCGCTCAGTTGCTTGACGCCCTTTTGGAGTGCGAATTAGCAGACCCTGCTGCAATAAATAAGGCTCGTAAACATCTTCAAGCGTATCTGGTTCTTCCGAAAGCGCAGAGGCTAAGGTGGACAATCCCACAGGATGACCAGCAAATTGGATACATAAAAGCTCAAGAATTCGATTATCAACCGGATCCAAACCCAGCGAATCTACCTCGAAAAACGCTAACGCTTGAGCTGCGCAGTCTTCATCAATAGGGCTAATCCCTTTAACTTGTGCCCAGTCCCTAACGCGTTTCAAAAGCCTATTTGCCAAACGAGGGGTTCCTCTGCTTCTTCGAGCAATTTCTAAAGCCCCTTCTTCCAGGATATCCACCTCTAGAATTTGAGCAGATCTTCGAACAATGAGCGCAAGCTCTTCAGGCGTATAGTAATTCAGACGAAACGAAATACCAAAACGGTCACGAAGAGGACCCGTCAAAAGCCCTGTTCTCGTGGTTGCTCCAATAAGAGTAAAGTGCGGCAAATCAAGGCGAATTGAACGAGCAGCAGGCCCTTTACCCACCACAATGTCTAACGCAAAATCTTCCAATGCAGGATAGAGAACTTCTTCAACCATTCGATTTAAGCGATGGATCTCATCAATAAAGAGCACATCACCCTCTTCAAGATTGGTAAGAATAGCTGCAAGATCGCCTGTCCGTTCGATCGCTGGACCACTCGTAGTTTTAATACGAACGCCTAATTCGTTTGCCACAACGCTTGCCAAGGTGGTTTTACCAAGCCCAGGAGGGCCCGAGAATAAAATATGATCAACCACATCATGACGCGCACGTGCCGCTTCGATCAGGATAGACAAGCTTTCCTTTACCTTTGTTTGACCCAGATAATCTTTCAAATGGGTCGGTCGAAGGCTGCGATCAAGCACAAGATCATCTTCGATAAGAGAAACCGAGCAAGCACGCGTTGAAGGGTCTTGCTTCGCTACCCCTTCCGCAGAAGCCTCCTGCTCCCCATCGAAGACCGAAGGCACTGATGCCTCAAATAATGCACTTTCTATTTCAAATTCATTTGCCACGTATTTATCCAAACATTTGCCATTTGATATTTGTTGTTTGGCATTTATCAATTAACATCTAGTGTTCTGTTGAGCATTCACCAATCAACATCTATCGTTCAACATTTGCTAATTAATTTCAAGCAGCTTTACTTTCCCAAGCGCTTGAGGGCATATTGCAATAGTACCGTCTCCGATGCTTCTTCGGGAGCCCCTTTAAGAGAAAGACCTGCTTCTTCTGAAGTAAATCCCATAGAAAGCAAAGCCTCCAAAACTGCTTTCTTGGTATTGAGCGCCTGCTGAAACACTTCCGAGCCACGAGGTTGTCCTTCTCCAGCAAATGACTCCTTAAGTTCAAGGACGATACGGGAAGCCATTTTTTTCCCGACCCCTGGAACCCGCTGTATTGCAGAAAGGTCTTGCGAAACAATTGCCGCAATTGCATCCCCGGGATCAAAAGTGGAAAGCACCGCTAAAGCCACCTTCGGCCCAACACTGGAAACCGAAACTAGACGCAAAAACAAATCTTTTTCCTCTTGGTTTAAAAACCCATAGAGAACAAGAGCATCGTCTCGAATTTGCAAATGAGTAAGTACCCGAACCGTGTCGCCAGGCATACCCAACCGCGCTAAACTCTTGCTTGCCATAAGCACTTGATATCCGACACCTTGAACATCAATTACCGCCGTATCGAGCGAAGTTGCAATCAAAGTTCCTTTTAAACACGCAATCATAAGGCATCCGCCTTTCCAAATGAAGCAAGATCGTAATTTGCAAAACAAATTGCTGCCGCTAAGGCATCTGCAGCATGATCTGGTTCAGGCTTTGACTCCAGACCCAAAAGATGCTGCACCATATATTCCACTTGCGTTTTGTCAGCTGAACCAGTACCGACAATAGCTAACTTGATTTGTTTAGGTGAATATTCACCAAAATGCGCAACTGTTGACGCACACGCTGCCAATGCTGCTCCACGCGCTTGACCTGTGGCAAAGGCGCTTGTGGTGTTAGTTCCAAACCAAACAGTTTCGATACTGACACAACTCGGCTGATAGCGCGCCACAACTGCGGATATTTGACTGTAGATCTTAAAAAGACGATCGGGCAATTGCTGACTAGAACGAGTTTCAATACACCCATACGCCATACACGCTAATCGAGCACCTTGTTGAGCGACAACGCCCCAGCCAGTATGGGCAAGACCAGGATCGATGCCTAAAATGATACGCTTTTGCGGTGTGCGATGCATGTATTGCTAACTCCTCTTATCAAACATTTGTTCGTATAATAGCACACACTAAGATAAGAGCAGCGTTTAAATGCTTAACTTCAAAGAATGCTCGCTATAAACCAATTCTCTCGAAGTAGGCTAACCATTTTTTAAACGATTCATCGCTAATTGCATGTTCCATCTGGCATGCCTCGTCTTCGGCAACCTCTTCAGATAAGCCAACCTTTTCAACAAGAAAGCGCGTAAGCATTTCATGTCGCTTTAAGACCGCACATCCATATTTGTAGCCATCTTCAGTAAGGGTGATATCTCCGTAATAAGGCTGCTCAAGCATACCTGAGTTCTTTAAACTTGTTACCGCTTTAGATACTGAAGCTTTCGAAACACCCATTTTTGTCGCGATATCAACCGAGCGCACAGGTTGGGTTTGACTACCCCCCAGCATCACAATAGCTTCAAGATAATCTTCGTGGGACATGGAAACCTTTTCCACAACTCCCCCTTCCCGATCGATACGCCGATGTAACAAAAACTCTCTTATATACATAGTATACTGATGCAGCAACACATACTCATGAAAGTTGGATTTATGGTTACTAATCGCTACATTGATACTCGCGGAAAATGCGAAACCCCCGTAACGTTTACTGAAGCTGTTGTGAAAGGTCTAGCAAATGGTGGAGGCTTATTTGTCCCAGAAACTCTGCCTCATTTAAGTCTCGATGAAATACTTTCTCTTACCGATTTTCCCTACGCAAAACGTGCAGCTTATCTGTACCGCGCTTTCGGTATCGATCTTCCAGAAGAAACAATTGATCAGCTAATGGATTCTACCTACGGTGATCGATTCGACGATAGTGCCATCTGCCCAATTACCTCCCTTAATGAATCTACCCATATTCTTGAACTTTGGCATGGCCCCACAAGCGCATTTAAGGATATGGCACTTCAATGCTTACCCTACTTCTTTAGCGCCAGTGCAGCACAATTACGTGAGCAGGGAAAACTCAACAACACTTTCTTAATCCTTGTTGCCACCTCAGGAGACACAGGAAAGGCCGCATTGGAGGGTTTCCGCGACAAGGACGGTATTAAGATTGCCGTGATGTATCCCGATGGCGGCGTAAGCGATATTCAATACAAGCAAATGGCAACCCAGCTTGGCGACAACGTCATGGTTTGGGCGGTTACTGGCAACTTTGACGATTGTCAAACAGGTGCAAAGAATGTCTTTAACGACGAGATCTTTGCAAAACAGCTCATGGATAACCATGCTGTTGCTCTTTCAAGTGCTAATTCTATTAATTGGGGTCGCCTCCTTCCCCAGGTTGTTTACTATGTCTCAAGCTATGCCGAACTCGTTGCGCAAGGAAAATTAGAAGCAGGCCAGCTTCTGGATGTCTGTGTACCAACAGGCAACTTTGGCAATATTTTGGCAGCTTGGTACGCAAAACAATTAGGCACTCCCTTAGGAACACTTTTCTGTGCGAGTAACGAGAATCGAGTTTTAACCGACTTCATCAATTCAGGCACTTACGACATTGCGGATCGCCAGTTTGTACTTACCCCTTCACCCTCAATGGACATCCTGGTGTCATCTAATGTCGAACGCCAGCTGTTTGAATTAAGCGGCAGAAATGCAGATCTGATTGCTACTTGGATGGAACAGCTTAAAGCCAAAAAGACTTTCACTATCGACGAAGAAACCCGCAACAAACTTCAATCTGACTTCAAAGCAGAAGCAGTCGACAGCGAAACCTGCTTACGCACTATTAAAGAAGTCCACGATGCATATAACTACCTAATCGACCCCCATACCGCCGTGGCATACAAAGTTGCTGAGCAGCTTCGAGGAGAAAATCCTGTCCTGATTGCCTCCACTGCACATTGGGCTAAATTCGGAGAAAACGTTTACCGCGCTTTGCACAACCTCAAACCAGGAGAAAATCTTCCCGAGCAAGTTGCTTCATTGAGCGGATGCGAGCTTAACGAACTCATTGCCGATGAGGCGCATTGTCACAATATCCCTCGAGGCTTGGCTGAACTTGACTCGCTCCCCATTCGCTTTAGCGAAACCATTTCTGGAACCACTGAGGCAATCGAAGCGGCAGTTGATTCATTCTTACTTGGAAGAGATACTGAATAATTGTCTCCTATCTTTAGGTCGTTGCATTTTTTGAGCCTTTTATCGAATGCTTATGGATGCAATGTAGATTCTGACGGGCAGAAAGCCGCATGGTAGGGTTGTTATGGTCGAGGGCAGGTAGCCTGTGATGCGTGTCTGCGATGCATCCCTGCGACGCGTGCCGCTTCCTCTGCCCGCCCGTTGAACTGCCTGCCCGCTGAAGCAGCTGCGAACTCCATACGGTATCCCCCGATCTTTTAATGCGGTAGGTTCATTGTGTTCGTTTTGGCGAACACACCTAGACGCGATGCATGCATGCTTTGCGCCATGGAGGACGGGGCAAAGCATGCATGAGTGGATCCTTTCGAATGCAGAAACAAGAATATGTCGGCGCACTTCGGCTAACTCATTTTGGAATGAGGATGAGTTCTATCGCCTTGCCCTGCGCCACGTTCCCACCGCGGCGACACATGCAGCAACAGCTATCGTAGCGAGCGCGAAAAAGACTCCTGTCATTCCGTCATCGGTTTCCGCGAGTTTCTTCTGGGAATAGGAGTCGCTGTTTTCTGAGTCGCCGTCCACACCTAAGTTGCTATTCTTGGCTGGATCGTCATCTGGGTTGATCTGCCCTGATTCGGACTCCTCATTCCATTGGGCGTAAAGGGTCGCTTGTCCGCCTGCTGCGGCAAGATCCTCCTCGAGAGCCACCCCTGATTGATAGTCGGTGCCGCTGCCGTCGGGCGCGGTGTTCCAGCCGGCGAACTCGTAGCCTTCTCTGACGAACTGGCAGGTGTCAAGGGGCTCTCCCATGCCGATCTCGACTTTTTGCGGATCCATTGCACCTGTGCCTCCATTAGCATCGAACAGCACAGTGTAGTAGTCGCGCTCCCACTGGGCGTACAGGGTCACGCTTCCGCCGTTTTCTTCAGTGAGGTTTTCGGCAACTGTCGCCGCATCGGCAAATTGCGTACCGCTGCCGTCGGCTTCGGTATTCCACCCGAGGAAATGGAAACCCTCAAGATTGAACACGCAAGGCAGCAGCTCTTGGGAGATGCCGTGGAAGAACTTCTGGTCGAGGGCGACGCTCGCGTCCACCGTGTCTGCCCCGTTGGGGTCGAAGTGCACATAGTAGGCGTGAGGGTTCCACTGCGCATAGAGTGTCACGGCAGTGCCGTTTTCTGTTGCGAGGTCTTGCACGTTTTCGCCGTCGGCGTAGAGCTTGCCCTCCCATGAAGGGGTCGTCGTCCATCCGACGAAGTCGTATCCATCGCGCGAGAAGCCATTAGCGAACAGGTTCTGCGGTTCGCCGTAGACCATGTCTTGAGTACTCATGCTACCGATGGCATCATTGGCATTAGCGTCGAATTGCACCTGATAGATGCTGGCAGCGGGATGCGCTTGCAGGAAAACCGGGCCGTTCAGCCTGACGACCTGATTGGCTACTGCAGGGTCGTTGTTCTGCCAGTCGGGTGCGATGCCACCTGCTGTCCAACTTTCGAACGAGTAACCCTCATCAACAGAGGCGCCTATCTCCAACACGTCTCCCTCGAGACAGTGCTCGAGGGAGGTGGTACCCGCACCGTCTATCCATGCGTTTGCATGATCATCTGCCATAACCTCAACGGTGAAGTATTCGAGCGAGAGTATGCCGGCACCGCTTTGGATGTCGAGAGTTGCCTGCCGGGTATCCCATCCCTCGATGGAAACGATATAGATTCCGTCAGGCAGGATGGTAGTACCAGAGTGAGATGACGCGTTAGATACAATCGCATAAACCCCGGCTTCCGCAGTTACCCAGTCGGGATGAAACTCCGTCCCATCTTTGTCCGTAAGCGTGATCTGATTCGAAGGATCGCTCAGCCCTACACCTTCCCCGTCGTTGGTGATTGTGAGATAGGCGGTGCCGCCATCGGCGACGACCGCACTCAAGGCTACCTCGTCGTTTACAAGCGTGCCGTTCTGACTCAGCCCGCAGAGGTTGGTGACCGTCGAACCATCAGCATAGAAGGATCCTAATCCGTAGCCTTCCCACCCGATGATCGACTTGCTCAGCGAAGAACCAGGCCACCTCAACTCGATCGGCTCATCAAAGGTGGCTGAAATCGTTTCCTCTTGGCTTTCCGCCTTCATCACGATATCGTAGGACAACGGCTCCCACTGCGCGTAGAGTGTTGCGGTAGTACCGTCATCCTGGGAAAGGTTCAAAACCGTGCTTGCATCGGCATAGGCATCGCCGGTGCCGTCTGCCTTGGTGTTCCATCCCGTGAACTTGTATCCGGGGAGGTCGAACCCACACGTCTGCAGCACAACGCTCTGCTCGATCTTTGCCGTGACGGTATCCATGCTGCCTGAAACCTGTGTGCTTGCCATGGCGGGAACGTTTGCGTCGAAGGCTATCGTGTAGGCGGGCTCGTGCCACCAGGCGTAAAGGATTACCTTTCCCGATGAATCCATCTGGTGGATCCACCTACCGTTATCGTCGGTGTAGCCCTCCACGCTGCGTATGAGACTGCCATCGGCGTTCACCACCAGCTTCGCGGCCGCTGCATTCGGATCGGCTGTGGTGCCGTATCCTATAATTGTCCAATGGTCGGGACCTGTCGGTGTGACAATATTGGAAAGCGATGTGGTGTAGGAACGCACGTATGCCGAGCCATTGGAACCCCCGCTTACGTTGGCATTGAATACGACGTTGGGCACTGCATGCAACACCCCATTAAAACCTACATTAGCCTTGCCGGTGTAGATGGTACCATTCGAGTCCACCGCGCTTGTGACCGAGTTGTCTGAGCAAATCCACGGATAGACTTCGTTGTCGATGGTACGGACATCATTGGTTCCGTAGGGCGCGTCGGCATGGGAGGAACCCGAAAGGTCGATGCCAGTGATGCGGGTGCCGTCGGCGGCACCTTCGATTGCCACAATGGTCTTGCTGACCGAATTGCCCCACTTATCCACGGGATTGACGACCCGGTCAGCGTTCAGTGATCCTCCGGCGATGGTGGTGGTACAGCCCCTGTTGCTGTTGTAGTAACCGACATCCTGCAAGCTGCCCAGACCCTTGGCGGTTATGGTTCCTCCGGATATCGTAATGCTGGTCTTGGGGTTGTTGTAAACGATATCGTGACCATGGATGGCGCCGATCCCGACCTCTCCAGTTGCGTTGACGGTGCCACCCGAAATGACAATGTTCATTTGAGACGTTTTGGAATTCTTTTGGTAGAAATAGCCGCCGATACCCGCGCTATTGTTAGCGTCGACATAACGTCCGCCTACAGCGGTGACATCTCCACCCGAGATGTAAATGTCGGTGACACCGGACTCTTTTCCTCCTCCAGACCCGATGCCAGCACCATCACCATAGCTTTCGGCGTTAACCGCGCCGCCACTGATGTATATTCCCTGCGCAAGGCCCAACCCTCCGGACCCGATGCCGGCACCTTTATCTCCAGTCGCCTGAGCAGTGACATTGCCTCCGTTGATGCGAATGTTCTCTCCACGAGACAAACAGCTTGTAAGAACCGTGTCAGCTTCACCGCCTCCGATACCTGCGCCATTGCCGTCAGTGCTTATAGCGAAGACATCGCCTCCGTTGATGGTGATGTCCTTGCCGTTGCGGCCGTATCCACCTCCGATACCTGCACCGCCGTCGACACCCTCCGCCTCAACGATTCCACCGTTTATTGTGATGTTTTGAGCGTTTCCGCGACATCCGCCTCCGATACCTGCGCCACCGTTACCGCCTACTGCCACGACTCTGCCGCTGTTGATTTCGATGTTCCCCGTGGTGCCCGTGGCTATATAAGACAGCACGAAAACCGATCCGATACCTGCACTGCCACTCGAGTAGCTTGCGTTTGCAGCGATGCTGCCCGGGTTGGCAGGGTCTTCGGTCTCAAACACAAGTTTGGTCTGCGTGCCGTCCTTGCGGATCGCGGGACAGAGCAGGTAGCTGCCAAAATAGGAGCTAGAGCCTGCTTCGGAGACGAGCTTGACGGTGCTTCCCTTGTTCTCGGCAATCTCGATGGCGGCGGTGCGCACGCCGATGTTCGACGTGATGCTGGGGTCGATATTGAGGCCGTCAGCCAGCTTAACCGTGATCGTTTGTCCCTGCGGGGCGGAAATGAGCACTCTTACATTTTCGCTTTGCCCGACAAGGCGGTACACTCCTGCCTTCTCGATGTGGATGGTGGTGTTCCAATAGGCTCTCGAGACATCGATGGTATCGCCAGGGTTCGGGCGCCAGTCAGCCCAGGAACCCTGCAACCCTGACCCCACCGATCCTGCATCCGCAGATGTTGCCGCCTTGTCTTCATCGGCATATGCGCCGAGAGGGCATGTACATAAAGCGAATGCGAACGCCGCAACGAATACCAACACAATAATGGATGAAGCGATGATTCTTTTTGCCAGCGCCATGCAGACACCCGCCTTTGCTGTCGTCTCGCGAATAAGAGCGAATCGCTTGTGGATGGCAGTGCGTCATGCGCTTCGGTCTAGAGACGATTCACCTGGCGCACTGTCTCATATCAATTCATCCTAACATTGGGAATTACAAAAAATCACATCCGATCGTGAAGGAAAATGGGTGGTGTTCGGTGGAGCTAGCCTTCTTCCGAGAGCCTTACCCCTTCCGGAAGTTTTACTTTAATTACAATTTCGAACAAGTCAGTATTTTTGATCCGATCAGTCGAAGTAAACACCATCTGATTCTCTGAAGAAGATGGTGCTTTTTCTTTAGAGGACGCCAAACCTTGAGAGGTAATTTGATCTTCACGATCAATCTGCTCGCTTCTCTTAATTTGCTTTTTAAATCTGGTCTGATCCTTGAAGTCTTCTCCTAATTCTTTGCGAACTTCAGACTCAATCTTTGCCTTTGCAGCGCAGTTTTCTTCTGCCGAAAACACATGCAGACATCCATAGCAGACATCCATATCAGCAAAGCAGCGCGCATGACATACGGGGCACTCTTTAATTCCACTTTTTAGCCCGTCTAGAACGTCAGCATCACAAATCATGCTTGCAGTATTATTTTGCAAATGATCTAAATTCACCTTTTGATTTTCCGATTTACCAACCATCTCTTCAAACATACACTTTCACCTCATCTCCTTCGCAAAACCACTGCTTATCAATATGGGAAAATTTTTCTAAAACTCCTCTCGCCTTCAAACATCGGATTATTTTTCCTGGAGGAATATTACGCTGCACTAAGAGCACCTTGCCTCGGTCATCAAAAAATGCGATATCAAGATTTCCCTTTATTCCGAAAGTATGAATGGCATTACAGGGAGAAATGAGCAGGGTGCATTCCTTTGGTCTTTTTGCCAGAAACCCCAAAAGACGATCCCTAAAACGTGTCGCAATAATAAGGTTCCCTAAACAATAAGCAGAATTGCTATTGACGGGTTCGCTATTCAAAGTCCTGACTGGAGATTCTCTGTTCACCTTTTCATGCTGTTTCGTTTTTTCTCTTAAAACTCCCTCAGCTGTATTTTCGAACGTCAAACAAGGCCTTTTGATATGCCCCGTAACCAACCCCGACTTCCCCCTATTTATCATTGCCCTCACCTTTTTCAATCCATTGGTTTTAATTCCACAACGCATCCCTATACGTTTTTCGTCCTCAGCTTTTACAGACAAAGAAAACCTTATAGGACAGATCTATGCTCGAGATTCAGCAGAGGCAGCACATCAATCCTTCTAGGAACCCCAAGAATAAGCCCCTAATTGCACCAATCCGCGACATTCTTTGCTTCTATTCCGTAGCCTGATTCACGGGATTTTCTTCGTAAACCAAAACGACCGAAGTTTCTGCCTCCACCGAAGCACACGTAACTGCAAGCCAACAAAAAGTTCCCGTATCTTTTGCAAAAGTAGCAACAGATTCTTGCCCGCTTGGTACGTAACTCCAACCTTTTTCTTCTAGGTGCTTCTTGATTTCTGCCATAGTTTCATCGATCGACCCCTCAACGGAATAGCCAACTGTTCTTCCATCGTTTGATACCGCCATTGAGGTACCACCAAGTCCGATTTCTTCGTCGAATCCTTCAGGAAGATCGTTTGAAAAATGCCCCTGCCATGAAACATTACCGTCTAGAGTATCTACACCATCGGTAGAATCATTTCCTTGCGAAATGCTAAAAGCATCAAGTATTCCTGTCGTACCTATCTGAAGTACGCCTGGTTCAGAATTTAAAAATGTACCCAACGACAAAGCAATTCCTACTACTAAAAACCCTACAAGTATGAATTTTGCCCGAGGAAACAAAAGCTGCTCCTTTTGTTTTCGCCCTGAAAGTTGAGCGCGATCGGCCTCTTTTTGCTCAAAGGAAAACTCTCCTGAGCGAATGCGATTTTGCAATTCCTTCCGCAGTTTTTGGCGCTGGTTATGTTTTAGAGTAGTTCTCATAACAGAACCCCCGATTTGTATACATCAACTACCAGTAACTCAGTGTGAGTTAAAGAGGGAAACGAAACTCCAAACACACCTGATAAGGTTCCTTTCCCGAAAAGCGTAGGAGTAAAATCAAGCGTTCCTTCAAAGGCAACAAGCTCTCCTGAAACTCTCCGAGAAGTAACCTGCACCTGTAAATGCTCTGCAGAAAATTCGTTTTTTAAAGACTCGGAAATCAACGCACAAGTTTGACCAATCTCCTGTTCGTAGGAAGGGGAAGGTGCATAGGTACAGACAAGCGCCCGAAATGAGCGATCAAATGACGCGCATTCAGAAAAGAACATCAACGCATTAACCAAAATAAGACCAATTATTAAGGCGACAGGGAAAGCTACTACAAACTCAATGGTCATTTGACCGGGTTCTCCCCTAATTGCAAGGGCGTTTTTTCGTTTTATCTCCATTGTCGCACCCCCGTCCATGAGGCAACAACCGAATAAAGTTGATCTATCCCCGCTTGAAAAGCACTCGATAAATTACTCGTAACCCACGAAGGAAGAGAAACGGTAATGGGAATTTCCACTTTTCCTTCAATAAGAACAATAGTTGCAATCTCAAACTCGGCACTAAGAGCATCAACAACCGAAGAGGCTAAAGTTTCTGCAGCCGAAACTGCTCCATTAATCCCACCCTCGCCGTAGTTAATAGCAGCATTTTTCATCGACAGAAGCTGCACCGAAAAAGAGGAATCATCGGCTGAAAGAACATGTGCCGAATTTACTAAGGCCGCTTTTCTTGCCAGTAAATCAGGAGGAGAAAATCCAACTTCATCTATTCGCTGCTCAAAAGTATCCGCAGCCCAAGTTCCAAGCCCGCTCGCACTTGCAAGTGGAATTGCATTGAGCGCCTGCTCTATCGCAGAACGCATCGCTTCGTGCCCATCTGCATATACCTCTAATAAACCCGACCACAAGTTCAAAACAACACGCGCTGTGCCAACTGCAGCATTCTGCGAATCAATGCCGTCAAGGAATGATGTTATGGTGTTCTTCCCTTCATCCGACGATTCACGAACAAGTGTTGACGCAGAAAGCGCAGCTCGCACACCAAGCATGCTCACGTCTTCACTTCCCGCAAAGGTAGAAACAAACCGCGAAGAAGGCGCAGAAAGATCAACCACAAGCGCAATAGCACCCCAATGTCCAGGAGGAAGAATTTTTAATCTTTTAGCACTAACCTCAGAAATTCCTTCAAAAATAGTGTCAAATAATCCTTGCGCAGTATCCTTGATACTCTTACTTAAAGGATCAAGCTTAAGACGTGCCTTTTCATATTCTTCAGCAGCGTGAGCTACCTCGTTGTAGTGATATTCGAATCCGTTTTCAATGTTCGAAGAAGCAGCCGCCACCTTTCCCATGCTGCTTGCACTAAATTTACAATGAGGACAGGTTGCGTACGCACCACTCCCATCCATTTCTTGTATTGAACCACTGCCTACCCTTGTTTGATTCGAGCACCCAGGGCAACCTTCCCATGCATGAAGAGAAAACAGTCCTTGTTCGTTTTGCGTTTTAGGATAAATTGCATCACTATAAAGAGAGGTTAAACGCATTTCATCCGTATTTTTTGGAAGTGTAGGAAATGACGCTTCAAACGAATTGTCGGTTTCATGAACGTATCCTTCTCCCACCGTTTTTACTGCAAAGGCATAAAAATTCTTTCTTAATGCTGAATTTGACTGTTCCTCAATCGAAGATCCTTGAGGTTGTTCGATCTCATAGCGAATTTTGTAATACTGCTGAGAACGCGATAATGCCGCCTGAAAAGACCACGTATCGATTGAAGAAAAGTACGGATTGTCGACCCCACTCATATCGGCAAGACTTGCTGCTCTTTCGTACATACAGTATTCGCTCTTGCTTCCAGAATCGTGAATATAAGCCTTTTCTTTCCATTCATTTGCTTGCTGGGCTGCTTCTTCCGCTTTTTCTGCTTGATCTACTAAGGTCTGATGCTTTTCTTGGGCAGAGTTTTGAGCCTGGGTCGATTTTTCAAAAACAAGCGGCTCTCCTGCAGTTCCCTCCCAGGGCGCCAAAACAACAATGCCGTAATAATGAGATTTCCCTTCTGCTGAATTCGCCAAGAGAACCTCCTGCGCTTTTGCAGTGGCAATAAAGGGAAGTGCTTTCTGTAATGTTTCAAGTGAATTTTGTGCTGATTCATAAAACGAATCACGGGCTTTTCCTATTTTTACCGAAGCATCCAAGAGCCCTTTCGACAAAGTTGCAGTTGGCGGGATGCAGGCACAAACAACCCCAATTGCTAAAACCACCAAAGAAGTAAGCGAAAGCGTGAAGGTTATTGCATCGCACACGGTAACTACAATATAGAATTCTCCAACTGTATTTTCTGCAGCAAGTACTGCCGCATCTGCAGTTTCTTGAACACGGGCGGAAACCGTGTTTATCTCATACACCTTTGCGCAAGTAAACAACAAAGCTAGAGAAATTAACAGAGCAAGAACCATTCCTACCGAAGAAAAGCCCTGGTCGGTCTCTTTATTCCAGAAAAGTGAAGAAGTACTCGAAGTGCTCATTTCAGCTAGCCCCTTCCAACAGTCCATCATCACGATGAACCCAGCCATTAGGGTTAATTCCATCTTCACTTTCTCTTATCCAGCTACTGTACGTTTCTCTCTGAACTTCAACTCGCTGGACAAAATACCCTGAAGCGTTTGTGAGACCCATTGCTTGAGCTGCAAAATCAAAAAACGGTAGAAGTTCTAGCTGATTTTCTATTGAGACTTTAACCGAATCGCTTTCTTCGTTGCCCTCAAGAGTAATAGACCATGAGCAGCCAGATTGGTGAACATGAAAGTTTTCCTGCTGCGGAATAGACCCTAAATGACGCCGAATTGAATCCTCGTACGAACTTTGATCTGCCGAGGCATCGGTTTTTGTTGAAAGAAGACGACACCCTTCGCTTGCCGCAGCCTTCATAACAGTATGGTTATACAAAATAATGCCTGGTTGTATCAGGAAGAGTAACAGCAAGAGTACGACGGGGATCAAGAAGGCGCATTCTACCGCTGCCTGTGCACTGTCGTATTTCAAAGGTAATCCCCGCATACTCTGATCACCACCTTTATCGATTTAGTTCCACTACAACGATCAAAACCTTGTTCTTCTGTCTTATTTCCGTACTTTTATTCAGCACGAAACATATCTTTCCAAGTACCTTCTCAGTAAAGAAACACATCCAACCAGGCACCTTCAGCCACTTGCTGCAAATGATGAGATGCAGACTGAAGCGCATGCTCAAGCACAAGACCCGTTTCGAAAAGGCGCCATACTGCTCCAAGTCCAATAATCAACGCAAGGAAGCCAGCAAAAATTACGGCATACTCAACGGTTGACTGTCCCGCATTGCTTGAAACTCTCCTTGCGACTTTCGTTTTTCTTCGATACTTCCCCATCAGCTACCGCGCCACCAAAGGTCTATAAACTATTGATACCCGAAGCGATCGCATCCCAAAGTTCTTGCAACTTAGGTCTAAAAACCGTAATCGCAAGAATAGCAATCACGACCAATACACCTACCAGAATTGCGTACTCAGTTGTCCCCTGACCTGGATAAACACGGAGATCTTTTCGACAACGCCACACCATACCCACCAACGATTTGTCCTTTGAGTTTTTCCCGTTACCTCTTTCTACGTTCTTTTTCATAGCGCACCTCTTTTCTTACAATCGACTTCCAAGTTCCTATCAAAGCAAGGCAAACTGCCAGGCTAAAATGATGCTTTACCTCACCTGTCAAAAGCCACTAAAAACCTTCCATTAGATCAAGCATTATTGGACCCATTATGAGAATGAGCATTGCAGGAAGAATGAGTGTTCCTACCGGTAAAAGCATCTTTACCGGCGCCTTAGCAACTTTTTCTTCAAGCTTTGCCTTACGAACTGCACGTGCCTCACTTGCCAGCAAACTCAAATTCACAGCAAGCGATGTTCCGAAGCGCAACGACCGAATGATGTTTTCAGCAAGACGTTCGAATAAAACCGAATCATACGAACGAGCAAGCGCACGTAGTCCTTCACTTCGATCGATCAGTCCATGGATCCATTGGTTCTGTGCCAATGCCAGAGATGAACTCAATGCGCCATCGAAATTGCTATAAAACAGGCTAAGCGCCCTATCGAACGTCATGCCACTTTTAAGCCCCAAAATTATCACCTCGATCATTTGAGATAGATGTTTTTCGGCAACAAATGATCTACTTTGTGCCTCCTGCTTCAACGCCCTTGATACCGCAGTTACCCCTCCTATTCCCCCAAATATCAGCCCAATTAAAGTCATAAGCGAGCTCAAGAAAGTCCCCAGCAATGCACCAACAATTCCTCCGAAAAGCATCAATCGAAACCGTGCTGCTGCTACCCCTTTGCGGGAAACGAAACTATCCAAACCTGCCTGTCTTAATTGCTTTTCACAAGAAGTCCAATTCATCGCCAAAAGAGAAACCAGTCCATTCGGTAGAGTGTTTTCTCGACGACTCAACTCAATGACATAAACCAGGATGCGGTGATTCATACCTTGCGATTCCAAAGAAATCGACAATGCATCCGCAATCGATGAAGACCCTAAAAGTACTTTCATCGTGTTTTTGTGACGCGATGTTTTATAACTGCTAAACGCTGCACTACCGAGGATGCTTCCCGAGATAAAAGCGCACATCGTGGCAAATAGTCCTAATACCTCGCCCATCTACGCCACCTCGACTTTAAGCAAACGTCTCACCAGAGAAATCCCAAGTAGCTGCATACCTAATGCCACCAATAAAAGGCATATTCCAAGCATGCTCTCAAAAAATGGGTCTAAGAATCCAGGTGACACCAGTGAGAAAATTCCTATAAGAGCAAAAGGCATGATAGTAACTATCTGCGCAGAAAGTTTTGCCTGAGCGGTTTGAGTTTTTAGGGTACGTTTGAGTTCTATTTCATCAGAAACTGATTGACGGGTTATTTCTAAAACTTGCTGCATACTGCTGCCGGTTTTATGCTGAATCTCTAATGCTGTAGCAAGAAAAACCAACTCGGGTTCATCTGTTTTATTCTTCAAAACAGCCAAGGCATCTTCGGGATTTCCACCCGTTTTAAGAACTCCTTCAACTTCATGAAAGAGCTCGCCTAAGGGTCCTGAAAGACTTTTTCTTACCTCGCTTATAGTTTGCATGAGGGTATAACCAACCTGAAAACAGGCTTTCATCGATTGCAGTGCTTCAGGAATAGCTTCACGTAGCTGCTCACGCTCTAAATCACATCGATGCCCCGCCCAAAGGCCAATCGAAAGCCACAGGCACACTCCTAAAGCAATCCCACACACCATTGAGCTTGACAGCAAAACACCAAAGCAAGAAACAACTACCGTTGCCGCCACCAGAAGGGAAATAATAGTCTCAACAGGTATGCTTCCATATTTACTCCTAAGCGCCCTTTGAACAGTTTCCCCATAACGCTTTATAGGTGAAATCAAAAGAAGCTTCCGAGAGAGTTTCAATAAAAACGGTATTCCATGTCGTAAAAGCGAAGCGAAAAGAGACCCGTCTACCCCTGATCTGTTCTGCACCTTCTGATTTCGCAGCACTTTTACAATTCGTTCCTGCAATGCTAGCGAAACAAGAAAACCGCCCACTAAAGCACACAGAAGCGATCCTAAGAGAAGCATCATTTGCGTTTCCACTGTTCGACCTCCTCACCCGTCGCAATTCCCAAATAAGGCAGGTCGTCCAACCAGGCAGGATAGCTACGCCATTCGCATTCTCCTGTAACAAAATCTCGAACATAATATTGATCAACAAGACAACGTAACTTTTCTTCGCTCCAGCTAAACCCCGCTATTTCACAAATTCCTCTCGAACCATCTGGATATCGAGTTGTTTGGACAACCACATCTATCGCGGTTGCTATTTGAGCTTCAATGACGCTTACAGGCAACTCTGCCCCATAGCGAACCATCGTTGCCAATCGCGATACTGTTTCTTGGGGAGAATTTGCATGAAGCGTTGTAAGCGATCCATCATGTCCCGTCGACATAGCCTGCAACATATCGAGGGCTTCTGCCCCACGACACTCCCCGACCACAATTCGATCTGGACGCATTCGCAAGGAATTAACCACTAAATCACGAATGGTAACTTCGCCTACTCCTTCAGCACTTTGAGGACGTGCTTCTAAACGAACCACATGAGGATGCTCGTGAAAACGTAATTCGGCAGAATCCTCAACTGTCACAATGCGTTCCGAAAAGGGAATTATCGCCGAAAGCGCATTAAGAAGCGTTGTTTTTCCACTACCTGTACCTCCAGAAACCGCAATGTTGCACCTTCTCAAGACCGCCCATTCAAGAAACTGCTCTATCTGTTCATCAAAGGAACCTAATTTACGCATCTCTGATAAGGAAAATGCGTGAGATCTAAATTTTCGAATTGTCACGGTAGGACCATCGATAGCTAGAGGCGGAATGATTGCATTCACGCGATGCCCTTGTGGCAAACGCGCATTAACCATAGGAGATGACTCATCAATCCGTCTCCCTAAAGGTCCAATGATACGGTCTATAAGCGTATAGACCTGCCCATCGTCTCCAAACGCTTGAGACGCTCTTTGCAGTTTTCCTTCTCGCTCAAAATAAAGTGATTGAGAACCGTTAACCATTATTTCTGTGATTGTTTCATCGGCTAGCATTTCTTCAAGAGGACCGAGCCCAAACACGTCATCCAAATACCGTTCAATTAGCCCTTCGACTGTTAGAGGCTTTTTAATGAGCCATGGTTCTTCTCGCAATACTTGCTCACACGCAAGACGTAATTCGCTACGAGCTTGTCTTGGATTGAGAGAAATCAATCTTGCAGCTTCTACTGAAGGGATAATTTCCGATACTCGATTTCGCAACATTTCTAAAATCTGAGCCAAATCCTCATTATGAATCGTCAAAGGAGATTGGCCAGCATACGCTGCTCTTTGAATTAAAGACATGCCACTCTCCTTTTTCGCAAGCTTGAGAATGGATTAGTTTTTCGTTGCGACTTCTCTAGAGCAAACTGCTCCTGGAAGCGTTCTTTGTCTCCTTCCGGTAAAAAAGAGATGCAAAGTTCGCGTACACTTTGAATAAATGCGCTTTTCGTTGAGAGGAGCTCTTTTGGCAAACTTGCTCCTAGTAATTCTCCAACCTCTCTACCCCCATCCTTAATCTCCTGAACCGAAATCCCCTGCATAGCACACGAAATATCAAGAGGAGTCAAAAGAGCATGACGCGAACAAAAATTCAGGGCGTACGCAAAAGGCTGAATTGCAATGCCACAACGAGAACACAGCGCAAGAGCCCGTGAACAAGCTCGAACTGAAGAAGGTCGTTGATCTATTACAAATAAAGTTTTGTCTACCGATTCAATAATTTGAGCATGCTGTTCCGTCCAAAAAGAACCCGTATTAAGCACTACTACGTCAAAGTGCTCTTTTACGAACTCAACTATTTCCGCCATATGAGACACGATCAACTCTGACTGCTCTAAACGTTCTGGTGCAGCAATAACTGCAGGCAGTCCGTCTTCAGGTGATACTTGAGCGATTCTTTCTGGCTCTTCAATAACATCGGCAAGCGAAATCGCATTATCGCGCCCTAACATGTATGCCATATCTCCAAACTGCAAATCGGCATCAAGCAAAAGCGTTCTATAGCCAAGATCCTGATATACGAGCGCAGAGCAGAGCGCTATTGTGCTTTTTCCCGATCCTCCACTACCACTTACAACCGCCAAACTAAAAGCTGTCTTTTTCCCAGATGAAGCCTTTTTAAACCGAGATAAGTTAAGAAGAGGCTCTTCTATAGCGAGGGAACTCAATGGGGTTGTTTCTTGAGCGCTCTTAATTTGTAGCGGCTTACCTTCATTAGTTTGAGGCCCCTTTGAAGACTTGTTATTCTTCAAACCTTCTTTTTGGTTTTGAGTGATACCGTCGCTAGTACAAGTGTCACTGGACCAGATTCCGATATTAGGATTTTTTTCAAGCTCCCCAACGACCTGCGCATCCAAACCCAATGGACCGAATGCCTCTTTTGTATATACATTCTGTTTTCTTGTGCTATCGAGACTATTTAGAGATGACAAAGAATCCGAATATTGGCTTTCATGAAGAACTCCTAATTCAATATCTTCGCTACTATTGTTTATGCAAGAATCTCTAAACTGTTGTTTAGCCTCGGTATAAGCTTTCACAAATTCATGGCTTCCCCGTATTACCCTAATTCCTGCCGCTTCGCAACGCCCTACGATTGAGCCTGATTGTTCAAAAGTCACATAGCAAACATCCAGTAACTCACTATCCATTTTGAGAGCAGCCGCAAGGTTAATGCCCTCCATCGAATCGCAAGAAATAACCCATACCAGGGTTTTTGTATTACCTATTGATAAGCTCTTTCTTGCTTCAAATGCATCAGAGTACAAAGTAAGCCATGGCTGAGCAAGCAGGTTCTCATCTGGCAAGCCGATTACCTCTGGATGTTTTAGAGATTCGGAATCTAAGCATAAAGTCACTTCATTATTCATTGCTGCGCCTCGCTTGCGTCTTCAGATCCATCTGAGTTATCCAATGTTTCTTCAGAAGAAGGCAGCGTAAAGTAAATTTCCATAGATTGAGATGCAGTTACGAATTCCTGAGATTGCTCAAGTGGCACCGCAAGCGTTACCCAGCTAACTTTTGCATTTCCACCCTCACTAGCTTCCGCATTGGTTGCAAGCACCAATAAGCCATCCCCAATTCGCGCTGTTTCTGATCCCGTCGCATATACGTCAACTAACATCCCCGCAGTGAGAGCTCCTCCTACCGCCTGGACATCTTCCGCCGGAACAGAGAGAGCGACACACCCTTCTGGAACATTTAACGGAGTAGCTTCACTACTAAAACGCTTAGTAGAAATCGCTTCACCGGAAATAACTAATGAGGAAACCTGCAATCCTTTTACTTCATCGAAATTCGTCACACATTCTTCTGGCAATAGATCTGAAAGCCAAGTTTTCATTGTGGTGTTTGAAGAAGTAAGAGTTTCTCCAGGAAATATATCTTTTGTAGCAACAAGAACTTCAACTTGTTCGCCGCCATAACGCTCCATAGCCTCAGCGCGAGCTGAATCTGCTTCTTGCTGAACCATTGAAGCATACAAAGCGATACAAACAGCGCAAGCTATTCCAAACGCAAATCCAACCAAAAGAACGCTTTTCTTCACGCCCGCCTCCTTTCGTTACCTCAATAATGGCGGGCGCAATTCACATAATCGTGAACTTTAGCGAAAAGCTAATTCACATAAAGCAATCAAAAACTAAACAAAGAAAGAAAAGGAATCTCCCAAAAAGCAACCATGTTTCTCATATCGCTCATCCGACTAACCGCAATCATATGCTTACATCGCTCACATACCATCTCGAAACCTTGCTCCTCATATCACTTTGCTACAAAAGTAAAATCACATTTCTCTTATCGCGCATTAATCAAGTTGAAACTATCTTCCTCATTCCGCACATTAATCAAGCTGGAACAATCTTTCTCATACTGCACCTCAACCAAACAAGAAATAAAACGCACCGTAAGCAAAAAAAGCCAAGGCTCTGCTCGCAAAAGAGCATTCCTTGGCTTTATTACTACTGCTTTATCGCTTCTTAATACATAGCGAATAGTAGCTCATCGAAAAACGAAGAAAATCCCGTTACCTTCCATGGTCAAATCATTTTCTTAAATCCCTGCGAAGAAACCATTTTTTAGACTCGCCAGGCATCACATTAAGCGCATACTTACCTCGCTAGGTATCACGCTGAGCGTATATTTAGCCTCTACGAGTGCCGCATTGAGCACAGAAAGAACCTGACTTATTAAAAGCACCACATGAAGGGCAAGTCCACGCTTCGTTATGAGAATGACTTGAAGCCACTGGAGGATTCTGCGGTGCACTTGTTCCATTAAAAGTGTCCTGGGAAGCAGGCTGTGGCTGCGTGACGGATGCTTGCGCAGGAGAAGAAGTTGTTGGCGATACTGGTTGTGGGACGGAAGGCGTAGATCCTGTAACTGGGGCGGTTGACTGCTGAGCAGAAGAATTGAAGCTTTGAGTAGGCGTAGAAGTTTGCTGCTGCGCGTTATGAACAGTAGGAACAGAATATCCGCCGTGAGGAGCATAAGGAGATGATGAGGAGTGAATAAAAGAGCCCGTTTGAGTATCGTCCTGCTGACCAGAAACTGACTTACGAATCGCAGAAGTGTTCTTCCATATCAAAACGGTAAGGAGCGCAAATTCAAACCAAAGGCGGTTAAGCACTTCAAGGACAATACAAACGATAAGCATGATCAAAATACCTGCAAACGCTGCACCTGGATCATACATAATCGTAAATAAAGAAGTAATAATACTTGCAGCACATTCAAAAGCGATCAAGCATGCTGCAAAGATATAGAGAACTTTTAAGATATTTTCGATAATAAGATGCTCGAATCGAAAGAAAGGACCCCAATCGCGCTTCAAGCCAGGACTTTTATGAATATTATCGACAGCAATAAACTTTTTATAAAAGAGTACCGTAACAATGATTGCAGCAACAAAGGCTATAAAACCAAGAACAAGACCGATGCCCACAGTATTGGCCATGGTGCTATAGCCGTACCCATAAGAACCGTACATAGCTAAACATCCTCTCAATTAGAACGGGAAAGAAAATAGACAACTCATTATCCCACGAATAACTAGAGAAAGTCCCGAAAAGAAGTCGAAAGACGAGGCAAAATAAAAAAGCCAGAAGCACACAAGCTTCTGACCAGGCAATTCAATGGTGGGCGCTACTGGGTTCGAACCAGCGACCCCCACCGTGTGAAGGTGATGCTCTCCCGCTGAGCTAAGCGCCCAAAACAAAAAACGTGCATTATACAATGCACGAAAATAAATGGTGGGCGATACAAGATTCGAACTTGTGACCTTCTGCTTGTAAGGCAGCTGCGCTCCCGCTGCGCCAATCGCCCTTAAAAACAAGGTGTATTTTCTCACACCTTTTTCGGTAGTGCAATGAGCACTTAAAAGATTCAAAAAATCTTTTTCGATAGCGCCCTGCATGAGCAGAACGACCTATCCTCCCACGGACTACACCGCAGTACTTTCGGCGATGGGAAGCTTAACTACCGAGTTCGGAATGGGATCGGGTGATCCTTCCCTCTATGGTTCCGCTCATGCAAGGCGCTGATCTTATAACCTTGCATAAAACTTATTCGTTATATGCTTGTCAAAGGTATCTAAGCACCCTTGAGGGTTACATAGCGCATGTATTAAGTGATTGATCAATTAGTAAACAATTAAAAGATGAAGAGCTCGGCCGATTAGTACCGCTCGCCTGAAACGATTGCTCGCCTTACAGCTGCGGCCTATCAAACTCCTAGTCTAGAAGTGGCCTTACCAAAAAGAGAACTCATCTTGAGGTCGGCTTCCCACTTAGATGCTTTCAGCGGTTATCACATCCGGACGCGGCTAGGCAGCCATGCTGTTGGTCAACAACTGCGACACCGGAGGTCCGTCCATCCCGGTCCTCTCGTACTAGGGACAGATCCTCTCAATTCTCTTACGCCCACGGAGGATAGGGACCGAACTGTCTCACGACGTTCTGAACCCAGCTCGCGTACCGCTTTA
>ERZ772812.48-NODE-48-length-135668-cov-12.170692_pt1 | contig 135668 bp, 125 predicted proteins | sample MGYA00511343_ERZ772812 | MGnify/ENA primary metagenome ERZ772812 (study PRJEB29015, sample SAMEA2737706) | human gut metagenome | biome: human gut; feature: human-associated habitat; material: faeces | place: China | collected 2012 ...
ACAATGGCGGCCACGAACGACGGCTTTGAGATCGCGCAAAAGGACTTGGAGCTGCGCGGCACCGGGCAGGTGATGTTTCAGAACAGCGCATGGACAGGACTCCTGTTTATGATCGGCATTTTCTGGGGCGCCTATACCGAGGGGCAGGGACTTGTGGGCTGGGGCGCCCTGCTGGGTGTGACCGTCTCTACGGTGACGGGGTATCTGCTCGGCTTTCCGGCCAAGGACGGCGAGCAGGGACTCTGGGGCTTCAACGGCGTGCTGGTGGGGTGCGCGTTTCCTACGTTCATGGGCAACACCGTCTGGATGTGGCTGGCGCTGGTGCTCTGTTCGGCGCTGACGACATGGGTGCGCACGGGATTCAACAACGTGATGGCGCCATGGAAGGTCAATTCGTTCACCTTTCCGTTCGTCTTCTGCACATGGATGTTCCTGCTGGCGGCACGCGCCATGCACGGGCTGCCGACGACGCACATGTCCGACCCGTCGCTTCCGGCGGCCTTTTCATCGCTGGAGAGCATCCGTTTGGGCGATCTGGCGGTTTACTGGCTGAAAGGTATCGGACAGGTCTTTCTGATCGATTCGTGGGTGACGGGAATCTGTTTCCTCGCGGGACTGTTCCTTTGCAGCCGCTGGGCGGCGCTCTGGGCCGCGATCGGCTCGGCGCTGGCGCTGCTGACGGTCATCGTGCTGAAAGCGTCGGGCCCGGACATCTCCGAAGGACTTTACGGATACAGCCCCGTGCTGACGGCCATTGCACTGGCGACGGTGTTTTACAAGCCGAATTTCCGCTCGGCGCTGTGGGCCGTTCTGGGGATTCTGGTGACGGTGTTCGTTCAGGCCGGCATGTATGTGCTGATGGCGCCTGTGGGAATCGCCACCCTGACCGGACCGTTCTGTATCACGACGTGGCTCTTCCTGCTGCCGCTCGTCAGGTTCGACGACGAAAAGGAGCCCGACCATTCGAACTGGTATCCGGAAAACAAGAAGCATCTGGCGGCGCAGCAGCCGGGCGCGAAAACGAAATAACCGTCCGCCCGGTCCGGCCGTTGCCGGGCAGGGCGACCTGAAAACCTGAAAAACGACAGACTATGCACATGTCCGACGCACTGGTCTCCCCGCCGGTATTCGCCGTTACGGGAGCCGTATCGCTGGTCCTGCTCGGAACGGCGATCCGGAAAGTCAAACATCCGCGCAACGCCCGCCCCGAACCCGACGGGCGGGACGAGCACATCGTTCCGCTGATGGGTGTGATGGGCGCCTTCATCTTCGCCGCCCAGATGATAAATTTCTCTATTCCGGGAACGGGCTCGAGCGGCCATCTGGTCGGCGGCATCCTGCTCTCGGCGATACTGGGCCCTTGGGCCGCACTGATTACGCTGGCCTCCGTACTGGTGATCCAGTGTCTGGTTTTCGCCGACGGCGGTTTCATGGCTTTGGGCGCCAATATCCTCAACATGGCGGTGCTGTCATGTCTGGTAGCCTATCCGCTGCTGTTCAGGCCGCTGATGAAACGCGGCGCATCGCCGGGGCGCATCCTCGCCGCGTCGCTGCTCGCTTCGGTGGCCGGGCTCGAACTGGGCGCACTGGCCGTGACGATCGAAACCGAAGCGTCGGGCATCACCGCGCTGCCGATGGGACAGTTTCTGCTGTTCATGCTCCCGATCCATCTGTTCATCGGTATCGGCGAGGGGCTGGCTACGGCGGCGGTGATCTACATCGTGCAGCGTTATAAGCCCGAACTGCTGTACGGCGTCCGCCGGGAACGCACCTCGGGAAGACAGCGGTTCGGAAAGGCCTTTGCGGCGATCGCGCTGGCGGCGCTGCTCGTCGCCGGGTCGTTCTCGTGGATCGCTTCGTCCGATCCCGACGGACTGGAATGGTCGATCGAGAAGACGGCGGGGCGGACCGAACTCGAACCTGCGTCCGACGGCCTGCACCGGAGAGCCGCCGCCATTCAGGAGAAAACGGCCGTCATACCCGATTACAACACGACGTTTGCGGGAATCGTGGGAAGCGGGGCCATTCTGCTGGCCGTATTCGGCGCCTCCTGTCTGTTCCGCGCCGGACAAAAACAGGAATGAAAAACCGATTGCAGCATGTACTTTGTGCATTGGATGCGATGGAGCGGACCGCCCGGATGCAAAGTCCGCTCCATCGCACGGATGCACGGGCCAAACTGCTCGTCACGGTGGTTTTCCTCGTGACGATGCTCTCCGTGCCGCTTCCCCGGCTTCCGGAGCTGCTGCTGTTCTGCGTCTTTCCGATCGTCACCTGCGCAATGGGCGGCCTGAGCTGCGCAACGATTTTCCGGCGGTCGCTCGTCGTGCTGCCGTTCGTCGCCTTTATCGGCGTTTTCAACCTCTTCTACGACCGCGAACCGGTTTTCCGGGTGGGCGCGGTGGTCGTCACCGCCGGCTGGATTTCGTTTCTCTCGATCGTCCTGCGCGGCCTGCTGTCGGTGCAGGCGCTGCTCGTGCTGATCGGCAGCACCGGCTACTACGGTCTCTGCCGGAGCATGCAGCGGCTGGGGGTGCCGGCCGTTTTCACCACGCAGTTGCTTTTCGTCTACCGTTACCTTTATGTCCTGATCGAAGAGGCCGCGGCCATGCAGCAGGCCGGCGCTTCGGCATTGGAGCTGAATATCTTCCTGCTTCCGACAGATCGTCGGGCCTCGGCGCAGGAGATAGAGAGCCACTATGCCGGCATCGTGCGCAAGGTTGTCGCCGAGGTGACGATTCCCGTGTCGGTGAAGCTGCCGATGCGCCTTACGAACGTACTGTCGGTCGGCGACGCGCTGCTGGGCCGCGGGGCCGGCGGACTGGTGCTCTATAACCGCTTTTTCGAGCCGGACATCGACATCGAGAAGATGTGCCTGGTGAACGGCGATCCGTTCAGCGAGCCGGGCGAACTGCGCAACGTCCTGCGCAGCACGGCGTTGTGCGCCCATGCGCTCCCGCAGCTGGACATCGCCGTTTCGACCGGCGTCCACGACGGGGCCGCCGCGGTCAAGTCGCTGCTTTGCGGAGCGGCGGCGGTGCAGGTCTGCACGGCGATCCACAAATACGGCTACGAGGTGATCGGGGAGATGAACCGGTTCATCGACGCGTGGGCCGCCCGCCAGGGTTTCGAGTCGCTCGACGAATTCCGCGGACGCATGGATTACGGCTCCTCGGAGGGCGATTTCTACCAGCGCGTGCAGTACATGAAATATTTCCCGCACGATACCGAGTAGACTCCGCGTCGTTTCGAACGCAAATCCCGGATGCCGGCAAAAGGCGTCCGGGATTTTTTTGCGGGCCGGTCCGGAGGCGGGCTGGTTCGGGAACGGGTCGTTTTGCAGGGCGCTGTGCGGCGCGGTCTCTGCAAAAGGTTTTCTTGCCCGGTGTTGCGCGGGGCGCCCGGGATTTACTCCGCGGTCTCCGTGTCGAACGCCGCGTCGAACATCTTCCGCAGCCGTTGCGGGTCGCGGATCACGCCGCGCAGTTCTTCGAGCCGCCGGGCGTTTTCCGACTCTGCGATCCAGAGCCGCAGGTAACCGCCTTCGGCGTATTTCTGCTGCAAATGTGCGAGACAACGGGCATACTGCTCCTCGCGGTCCAGTTCCGGACAGTGCGCCAGCCCGTACTGCACGGTGCGGCGGATGATCGTTTCGGGGTCGATCACCCGGTCGGCCTCGGCCACGATCCGGCCGTAAATGGTGCGGGGTTCGCCGTCCGACGAGGCGCGGTGGTCCTCCACGGCGTCGCGCATCACCGCGATCTGTTCTTCGGAGAACCAGCGGCGCAGTTCGGTGTCGGCCGCAAGAATGCGTCCGGCGTCGATGTGGTGCCGTTCGCGGCCGTTTGCGAGACCCGTGTCGTGATAGGCGGCGACGGTGTAAACCATGTCGGCGTCCGCGTCGTAATGTGCAGCCAGCTCAAGGCTCTGCGCAATGACCGTCCGGACGTGGTCCGTGCGGTGCGCGGCGTCGAAATCTTCGTATCTGGGAATGATTTCCCGTTCGATATATCGTTCGAGTTCCTTGTTCATGGATGTAAAGGTATGAAAAGTCTCTGAATAACCCTCCTGCCCTGCGGTTTCATTTTCATCCGCAGCGTCGGCGGGACGTGTGCGCATGAAAAGTCCCTCCTTATCAGGGGAGGGACTTGGGATTGCCGGACGCTGCCGGATGGCGTACCCGGGTCGTGACGGTTATTTTGCGTAGGAAACGGCCCGTGTCTCGCGGATGACGGTGATCTTCACCTGACCGGGATAGGTCATTTCGTCCTGAATCTTCTTGGCGATATCGTGCGAAAGTCCTTCCGATTCCTGATCCGAAAGCTTGTCGGCGCCGACGATCACGCGCAGTTCGCGGCCGGCCTGAATCGCGTAGGTCTTCATGACGCCGGGATAGGCGAGGGCCATGTCTTCCATCTCCTTCAGCCGCTTGATGTACGATTCGACCACTTCGCGGCGGGCTCCCGGACGGGCTCCGGAGATCGCGTCGCAGACCTGTACGATCGGCGAGATCAGGTTGTTCATTTCCATTTCGTCGTGGTGCGCCCCGATGGCGTTGATCACTTCCGGTTTTTCCTTGAATTTCTCAGCCAGTTTCATGCCGATGATTGCGTGCGGCAATTCCGGTTCGTCGTCGGGCACCTTGCCGATATCGTGCAGCAGGCCGGCGCGACGGGCCATCTTGGCGTTCAGTCCCAGTTCCGAGGCCATGATGCCGCACAGATTGGCCACTTCGCGCGAGTGTTGCAGCAGGTTTTGTCCGTAAGACGAACGGTATTTCATCTTACCGATCAGGCGGATCAGTTCGGGATGGAGCCCGTGGATGCCCAGGTCGATCGTGGTGCGCTTGCCGGCTTCGACGATCTCTTCTTCGATCTGTTTCTGTACTTTGGCAACGACTTCTTCGATGCGTGCCGGATGGATGCGGCCGTCCGTTACCAGTTGGTGCAGCGCCAGACGCGCGATTTCACGGCGTACCGGATCGAAGCCCGACAGGATGATCGCTTCCGGCGTGTCGTCGACGATGATCTCGATGCCGGTAGCGGCTTCCAGGGCCCGGATGTTCCGTCCTTCGCGGCCGATGATCCGGCCTTTCACTTCGTCGCTCTCGATGTTGAACACCGTGACCGAGTTTTCGATGGCCGCTTCGGTAGCGACGCGCTGGATCGTCTGTACGACGATCTTTTTCGCTTCCTTGTTGGCGCTCATCTTGGCCTCTTCCATCACTTCGTTGACATAGGTCATCGCTTCGGTCTTGGCCTCCTCTTTCATGTTTTCGATCAGGATGTTCTTGGCTTCGTCGCTACTGAGGCCGCTGATCTGTTCGAGACGGGTGTTTTGTTCCTTGATTTTGCGGTCGAGGTCTTCCTTCTTGCGTTCGACGCTCTCGATCTGAGCCTGCAGACGCTCGCGTACGGAATCCTGTTCGCGGATTTTCTTGTTCAGCTCGTCCTGCTGCTGGGTCAGGTTGTTTTCCAGTTGTTTGGCGCGCTGTTCGCTCTGGGAGAGCTTTTGGTTGCGCTCGTTGACGGCCCGGTCGTGTTCGCTTTTGAGCTGGATGAATTTTTCCTTGGCCTGGAGAATCTTCTCCTTTTTGATCATCTCGCCGGCCGATTCGGCCTCTTTCAGAATCGCGGCCTTCTTGTTCCGGACGATTTTCGATGTGATCGAATAGCCTGCATAGCAGCCTGCGGCGGAACAGATGACGGCAATTATTGCTATAATTACAATGCTCATAGGTGTTAGTTAAATGTATTTATATGTTAAACAAAATGTACGTTTGGGTATAAAAAAGACCCGCACAAATTCCTCTTTCCTTGTTTGACGAATCTCCAATCTCGTCATGTATGGGGCTGCCGTTTATCGCAAACGTCCAACGTCTTCGGATGAAGAACCTTCCGGGGGGAAGGTTAAGGCCTGTTTTTGAAATACTGAGCTTGACCCCAATGTAAATAGTGTTGAGTTTCGCAAAGCTTAAAAGGAATCCATGCGGGTTTTTATTCCTTAACTTATATGTCCAAGAACCTGTTGTCTGTTATTAAGACGTCGTTTGCGTTTCAAATATTGTTCAGGTAGTCGTCGATCTCTCGTTCGATTTTCTGCAAACGCTGTGCCTCTTCCGTCATCTCCCGGTTCATCTCCAGCCCGACCTTGTCGACGGCCACCTGCAAAGCGGCCATGGCCAGATAATCTTCCGGTTCGGCGGCGAACCGGGTTTTGTAAACCGAGATCAGGGCATTGATATCCTGTGCCGCACGCCGGTACTTTTCCTCCTCGGCCTGCCGGATCGTCATCGGGTATTCTTTACCCGCCAACTTCACCGATATCCTGCGCGTTCCTGCCATCAATATAACGTCTTCGCTACTTGTTCATCAATGCAAGGCATTTGTCAATTTCCCGCAATAGTTTGTTGACTCTGAGCCTTGCTATCCGGCTGTCGCCGCGGTTTCCCATCAGACCGGCCGCCGTTTCGAGCGTTTCGATTCGTCTGCCGAGCTGCCGTATTTCCGTTTCGGCCGCTCTTTTTTCGAGGATGACCGTGTCTCGTTCGGCGGTCAATTCACGCACTTCGCTGCGAAGTCGCCGGTTGTCCTCGATGATCCGAGAAACCTTTTTCTTCAGTGAATCGATAATCGCCTTGTTGTCATCCATTTCTGCAGACAAAATTGATTCGTCCACTCAAAAGTAGTTATTTTTTGTCAAAATGCAAAATCTATTTTCCGCGCTTCCCTATACGAATTTTCCGTAAAGGTCGTAATCTCCTGCTTCCGTTATTTTTACGTCCAGGAAGGTTCCCGGCGACGGATTCTCGTCGGTTTCGATCAGGATTTCGGTATCGACTTCCGGCGAGTCGTATTGCGAACGTCCGACGAGGAACTCTCCCTCGCGCCGGTCGATGATGATCCGCTCTCGCGTGCCGATCCGCCGGCGGTTGTTTTCGGCCGAAATGCGGTTTTGCAGTTCCATAATCGCGTCGGCCCGCCGTTGTTTCACCTCGTCCGGTACGTCGTCGCGCAGCCGCATGGCCGAATAGGTACCCTCTTCTTCCGAGTACGGGAAGACTCCGAGCCGTTCGAACCGCACCCGTTCGACAAATTCCAGCAGTTCGTCGAAATCCGCTTCGCTTTCGCCCGGATAGCCGGTCAGCAGCGTCGTCCGCAGCGCGATGCCGGGAATCCGGCGGCGCAGTTCGCCGATCAGTTCGTAGGTCTGCGCCTTGTTCAGCCCGCGGCGCATACTTTTCAGTTGCGGGTCGCTGATGTGCTGAAACGGGATGTCGAGGTATTTGCACATTTTCGGTTCGTCGCGCAGCGCGTCGATCACGTCCGTCGGGAACTGCGCCGGGTAGGCGTAGTGTAGGCGTACCCATTCGAGCCCGTCGATGCGGCACAGCCTGCGGAGCAACTCGCCGAGCCGCCGCTCGCCGTACAGGTCGAGGCCGTAGTAGGTCGTATCCTGCGCGATGACGATCAGTTCCCGGACGCCCCGCGCGGCCAGCATCTCCGCTTCGCGAAGCAGCTCTTCCATCGGCACCGAGACGTGACGTCCGCGGATCAGCGGGATCGCGCAATAACCGCATCCCCAGTTGCATCCTTCCGAGATTTTCAGGTAGGCGTAATGGCCCGGCGTGGTCAGGTGCCGCTCCCCGGTCAGTTCGTCGCGGTAGCGTCCGCCGACGGTTTTCACGATGTCGCGCAGGTCGTTGACGCCGAAGTATTCGTCCACTTCGGGGATCTCTTCCCGCAGTTCTTCCCGGTAGCGTTCGGCCAGGCAGCCCATGACGAACAGGTGGTCGATACAGCCTTTGGTCTTCGCGTCGGCGAATGCGAGGATCGTGTTGACGGACTCCTCTTTGGCGTCGCCGATGAATCCGCAGGTGTTGATTACGACGATCCTGGCGTCCGTTTCGTTCGAGTCGTGGACGATTTCGAAACCGTTGCGTTGCAATTGCGCCATCAGGTGTTCCGAATCGACGAGGTTTTTCGAACAACCGAGCGTTATGACGTTGATTTTACGTTTCATAGTGCGTATTTGCTTGCAAAAATAGGAAAATCCGCACTATATTTGCATGTCGACATGAAATTGACCGAATGTTTACGGACATTTAAAACGATAGATTATGCTGAGTAAAAAAATGGAAGAGGCGATCAACGCCCAGATTAATGCGGAATTCTGGTCCGCATACTTGTATTTGTCGATGTCCTGCGATTTCGCCCGGAAAGGACTCAAGGGAATGGCCAACTGGTTTTCGATCCAGTTCCGCGAGGAACAGGATCATGCCCGGATGCTGATGGATCATGTCCTCGCACGCGGCGGAAAGGTCGCTCTGGCGCCGATTGCCGAAGTGCCTTCCGCCTGGGATTCTCCGCTGGCCGCTTTCGAAGATACGCTGAAACACGAAAAAAGCGTGACCGCCCGGATCAATGCGCTGTGCGAGCTGGCTGCCGCCGAAAAGGATTTCGCTTCGGCGAACCGGTTGGTTTGGTTCGTTGACGAGCAAATCGAGGAAGAGGAGAACGTGCAGGGCATTATCGATGCGCTGAAGCTGGTCGGCGACGACAAGGTGGGAACCTTTATGCTGGACAAGGAACTGGCCGGCCGGGTCTATGCGAGCCCTGTCGCCGGATAATCCGACTGATCGCTTCCGGTATGAGGATATGCCGCCCGGCAGACGGGCGGCATATTTTTTTGCGGGGACGGTTCGGGTGCGTTTTTATCCGGAAGGTTAATGCTCTGGGGGGGCGGTTTCTCCTTGCATCATTTCATTTTCTTCCGAAGCGGATCGAGCGCCAGATTTACGTTGAAATAGAGTTTGTTTCCCGGAATGTTGCCGTCTTCCACTTCGATTTGGTTGTAGCCTCTTTCGTGCCGGAACCGGCCTGTGCCTGGTATCCTGCGGCCAACAGTCTGGCGAAACGGCAGATTGGCAGTTTTTTCATAACGGGAGTTTTAGCAGGGCGGGTTTATAAAATTAAATAGATTTAATGAAATAAGCAAATGTTTTTTATTTTCATGGTATCGGGTTTCTGCGGCCGATCCGACGCTTCCCGGCTTCCGGTTTTTCGGAAGCGCGTCGTTCGAGCCGCAGAAAAAATAGCTTTTGTTTATTGTTTTTCGTTATTTTATTCCTGAAATGCAGCGTTTCGGTTCCGCGTGCGTTTTAATAGTAAAAGCCACTGAAAATGAAGGGAACGTCCTGCGATATCGACACGCTTTACGACCGTTATTCGCGTCGGTTGTTCCATACGGCCCTGCGGATCGTGGGGGATGCCATGGAGGCCGAAGAGGCGATGCAGGATGCGTTTTTGAAATTCGCGCGGATGCGCTCATGTCCTCAGACGGCGCCCCAGATCGAGGCCTGGCTGGTGAAAACTTGCGTCCGGGGAGCGATCGACCGTTTGCGCCGGCGACGGAAGCGGGCGTCGTTTCTGTCGGAGCTGTCCGAATCCGGCCGGTTGCCTGCCGAAGACAAAAGCCGGGACGAATCCGGGTGGAGCGAGCTGCTGGACGATTCCGCCGGTGAAGCGGCCGTCCGGGTCGCCCGGATAAAAGCCGGATTGAACGAGCTGCCCGACGGTTGCCGCCTGATTCTCTCCCTGTGTCTGTTCGAAGGCTACGATTATGCCGAGATCGCCGAAATAACGGGTCTGAAAACTTCTTCGGTCCGGTCGCAGTACACGCGTGCGAAAGGTAAACTTTTGGAAAAATTGCAACGTGATGGATAAGCTGTATGATTTTGTACGGAACAACCGCGGGTTGTTCGACGACGGGCCGCTGAACGGCGGCCATGAAGCGCGTTTCAGGCGAAAGCTCGATCGGATCGGGCGCCGTTCGCATTCGCCGGCGGTTCGGTGGGCATTGGCTGCGGGGGCGGCGGCAGTCGTGTTTTTCGGCGCGATGCTGTGCCGGGACGGTTTGCGGGAGAATCCGGTGCAGGCCGAGATCGACCTGTACAACCGGAGTCTGGAGGCGCTGACCCGCGATATCGTCGATGTCAGCGAACGCCGCGGGGAGGATACCTCCGAAATGAAGACCATTATCCGCGACATCAGCAACGATACGGTTCCGTTATACGAACAACTGCCCGACGAACTCGGCGACGAAAAGAAGGCCCGTATCTTGAAAAAATATTTCAATTTGAAACTGAAAGCCGTCAGGCAGTTACGGGCCCAGTTATCGGATGCGGACGAATGAATTTCCTACGAATAGATCGAATTATCCATCAATCAAAAAATGCGTTATGAAAAAAATGATGTTTTCAGTGCTGTGCGTCGTTTGTGCGTTGACCGCGACCGCGCAGGAGGTTACCAAACGCGTGAAGGTGTCCGGTTTCTCCGGAATTTCGGCGGAGAGCGTTTTCGATATTACGTTGGTACGGGCGAATAAATGTGCGGTCGAGATTTTTTGTCCGAAAGAGATCGAAGAGGCGCTTGACGTTAAGGTCAGCGGCGGGGATCTCGTGTTGAGGCTGAATACGGACCGGTTGGATCGAAAAGAGCGCCGCAATTTCCGCGGAGGAGTCAGGGCCGTCGTCAGCATACCCGCTCTGGAACGGCTCCAACTTTCCGGAGCCGCGCGGCTGTCGACGACGTCAGTTTTCGAAGGCTCCGATTTTGTCATGGGGCTTAGCGGCGCATCGTCGGCGACCGGGCTGAATTTTTCCGGGGGGCGTTTGCGCGCGCAGACCAGCGGAGGCGCCGGTTACGATATCAAGGGGACGTTCGAAGACGTTTCTCTCGGACTTTCGGGAGGCTCCCGCGCCAATTTGAATTTGACAGCCGGCAGCCTGAAGATCGACGCCAGCGGCGGGGCCAATATCGATATGGCCGTAAAATGCGAGCAGATCGTAATCGGAATGTCGGGCGGCGCGCGCATTACGGCTTTCGGCGAAACCGGGGCTCTGAAGGCTTCCGGGTCGGGCGGCGCGCATTTGGAAGCGGTCGGACTGAAGGCAAACGACGTTACGCTGGGAGGTTCCGGCGCGGCGGGGTTGCGAGTATGGGCCGTTCAGAACCTGAGCGTTTCCAGCCTGTCCGGCGCGGCGACCGTGCGGTATAAAGGCGATCCGCGGATCGGCACGCTCCAGATCGACCGGGGGTCTTTCGGAAAATTAAATCCTTAAAATCGGCTTCCTGCGCCGGTGCGGCGCGGATTTCCCGCCCGAACGAAACCGCTGGGGTTTCGCCGGGCGGTTTTTATTCCCCGAACAGGCTGTCGACGAATTCCCTGCGGTCGAATACCTGCAGTTGGTCGATCCCTTCGCCGACGCCGATGTAGCGCACCGGGATTTTGAACTGGTCGCTGATGCCGATCACTACGCCGCCTTTGGCCGTGCCGTCCAGTTTGGTGATCGCGAGGGCGGTGACGCGCGTGGCTTGCGTGAATTGTTTCGCCTGTTCGAAGGCGTTCTGGCCCGTCGATCCGTCGAGCACCAGCATCACTTCGTGCGGCGCGTCGGGAATCACTTTGGTCATAACGTTGCGGATCTTGGTCAACTCGTTCATCAGGCCGATTTTGTTGTGCAGCCGTCCCGCCGTGTCGATCAGTACGACGTCGGCATCGTTCGCTACGGCGCTACGCAGCGTGTCGAAAGCCACCGAGGCCGGGTCGGAACCCATGTCCTGGCGGATCATCGTGCCCCCGGCGCGTTCGGCCCAGACGGCCAGTTGGTCGATCGCGGCGGCGCGGAACGTGTCGGCGGCGCCGATATAGACTTTTTTACCGTCGTTTTTCAGCTTCGAAGCCAACTTGCCGATCGTGGTCGTTTTGCCGGCCCCGTTGACGCCGACCACCATGACCACGTACGGCATACCGTTGCGTTTCTCGTAGGAGAAGTTCTCCTCGCCGGCGCTTTTGTTCTCTTCGAGCAGGGCCGTGATTTCGGTGCGCAAGATGCGGTTCAGTTCCGCGGTGTTCATGTATTTGTCTTCGGCGACCCGTTTTTCGATCCGTTCGATGATCCGTACGGTGGTGTCGACGCCGACATCCGACGTGATCAGCACCTCTTCGAGGTTGTCCAGCACCTCTTCGTCGACTTTCGACTTGCCGGCCACGGCCCGCGCCAGTTTCGAGAAAACCCCTTCTTTCGTCTTTTCGAGCCCTTTGTCGAGGTCTTCTTTATGCTCCTTTTTTGAAAAAATATTGAACAGTCCCATAATCGTACGCTATTTGATGATATGCATGGGCCCCGGGAGACTCGGGGGATGCGCCCTACAAAAATACAAAAAGCTCCTTACAGTTAAGAAGCTTTTTGTAATAAGACGGAAAATCGCTTATTTTTTTGCGAAGAAATCTTTGATCTGATCGTTCAGCACTACTTCGGTTTTGAAGGAGTAGGCTCCGGTCTTTTCGGATTTCACCATCTTAATACATTTCGTGTGCGCTTTACCGGCTCCGGTCTTCAGCGTCGCAACTACTTTCTTTGCCATGATTCAAACCTTATTTAATTTCGCGGTGGATGGTTACTCGTTTCAGGATCGGGTTATACTTTTTACGCTCCATCCTGTCGGGCGTGTTTTTCTTGTTTTTGGTCGTGATATACCTTGACATTCCCGGAAGCCCGCTCTCTTTCTGTTCCGTGCACTCAAGGATAACCTGAACCCTGTTACCTTTTTTTGCCATTTTCTGCTTCGATTAATAATTAATAGACCGATTTGGGCGCAGCGGCGCTTTTCAGGGCTGCGGACAAACCTTTCTTGTTGATGGTTTTCATGCCTGCGGCAGTCACTTTAAGGGTGATCCACCGGCCTTCTTCTTCGTTCCAGAAGCGTTTCGTTTTCAAATTCGGATTAAAACGCCTCTTGGTTTTTTTGTTCGAGTGCGACACGTTGTTGCCAACCTGAGCCGTTTTACCCGTGATTTCACAAATTTTCATAGAATTCGTTTTTTTACATTACTCCAAAAGGATCGCCAAAAATACGAAATATTCTCCGAATAAAAAAATACGGCGGTAAAAAAACAGGGCGTTTCGTACGAAGCCGTAAAGATAACGGGAAATGCGGAGATGCGCCGTTTCGGACGGCGGCGGTCAATAATTTTTTCGGGACGGAACGGAATGTCGTCCGAAATGCGTATTTTCGTGTGACGAATTCAAATAAAAAATACGCATGAAACGAATCATTTTGCCGTTGTTGGCGCTGTTGGCATTGGGCACGGGCCGGGCGATCGCGCAGCAACACAACCCGTTCGAAGGCGGAAAACTGCCGTTGATACCTTATCCGGCCGAGGTGCGGGTCGGGGAGCGCGATTTCGATCCCGGGGAGCGGCTTACCGTCCGGGTGTGTTCCGGCGACGAGGAAGATTTTTTTGCCGCCGCGACGTTGACCGACGAACTGGAAAATATCCGCACGGTCGTAAGAAAGTCGCGGTCGGGCGTTAAGGGTGCCGTGACGCTGACGCGTCCGGGGCTGAACCGTCAGGCCGACGAACGCTTGAAACAGGCGGGGTTGGAACTCGCTCCGGATTTTAATCCGGAAGGGTACGTGCTGCTGGCCGACGGGCAGGGCGTGATCGTTTCGGCCAATACGGCCGCCGGCCTGTTCTATGGCGTGCAGACGCTACGCCAACTGGTCTATCCGTCCGGCGACGGATACCGGGTGCGGGCGGTCGCCGTGCGCGACGCTCCGGCGATGCGTTATCGCTGGCAGCAGGACGACTGGAGCCGCGGGCCGATTCCGACGCTGGAATACGCCAAAAAGCAGGTGCGCATTTTGTCAGAATATAAAATCAACGGATACAGCATCTACGCCGAAAACCTATACCAGTCGAAGTCGCATCCGGCGATCAACCCGTACGGCGGCACGATCACCCCGGAGGAGATCGCCGAACTGATCGATTACGCCGCACGTTACCATGTCGAGATCATCCCGCAGCAACAGACCTTCGGGCACCTGCACTATGTGTTGCGGCAGGAGCGTTACGCCGACCTCGGCGAAAAGCGCGGCAGCCAGATACTGAGTCCGACCGAACCGGGGGCGTACGATTTTATCGGCGACTACCTGGGCGAGATCGTGCCGATGTTCACGTCCGAGTTCATCCATATCGGTTGCGACGAGACGTTCGAACTCGGACGCGGCAAAAGCAAAGAGTCGGTGGCCGGGTCGTCGCACGCCGACGTTTACCTGGGACATCTGAAAAAGGTGGCCGCACTGCCCGCGCTGAAGGATAAAAAGTTGTTGTTTTGGGGAGAGATCGCCGTCGAACATCCCGAGAAACTCGATCTGCTGCCGTCGAACGTGATCGCTGTCGCGTGGGACTACCTGCCCCGGGATAGCTACGAGACGTTCTTGAAGCCGTATGCCGACAAACACTTCGCCACGTTCGTCGCGCCGTCGGCTTTCTACGGCGGGCGCGTTTTCCCGGATTACCTGTCTCACATGAAGAATATCCGTAATTTCGTCCGCGACGGGCAGAAATACGGCTCGATGGGGATGCTGAACACTTCGTGGGACGATATGGGCGAAGACTTGTTCGATATGGGTTGGTACGGCGTGGTTTACGCCGCCGCCTGCGCCTGGCAGCACGGCGAGTCGGATCTCGACCGCTACCGCGATGCGTTTGATTGGGCGTTCTATCGCAATTCGGACGGGCATCCGTTCGCCGACGGAATTTGCAAGTTGGCCGACGTGCACGGCCGCGTCGGGGCGGTCAACTTCGAGATGGCTTACACTTCGCCGTTCACCGAAGCCGGCGTGGCGTTGCAGAATCACCTGCAAAATACGGGGGCGTGCCGCGAGATGCGCTTGTGGTGCGAGGATGCTTATACGCAGTTCAGCCGCGCGCGCGACCGGGTCGCGCTGCACGGTTCGACGGTCGATGCGCTGTTGTTCGCCGCCCGGCGGATGGATTTCGTGTTTCACAAGGCGCTGTTGGCCGGCGAGATGTCCGACCTGTACGATGCGTTCGTCCGCGACGACGACAAGGGATATGCGGTCAATACGGCGTTGTACGACCTGATTATGCCGTACGCCAGCCGCCTCGGATCGCTGAGGGACATGACCAAGGAACTGAAACTCTTTCACCGCGATCTGTGGCGCGGCGAAAACCGTCCGATTCACTGGGACGTGGCGGCGATCCGCTACGACCGTATGCTGTTGGAATGGGAGCAGCAGTACGACCGTATCCAGCTCGACCTGCAACAGCAGGGGCGCGACGGGAGTCACCTTCCGCGCGAGCAGGTCGGTTTCCGTTTCGACAGGCCGCAGCAATAAAACGCCGGCGGGAAATTTCGAACGGCGCGGATATTTCGTCCGCGCCGTTTTCATATCCGGCTACGCTTTGCATACGCGTTCCGCAAAGGGAATTCTAAATGTGTTTCGCTGTTTCGCAGGCTATTTTATTGCAACGGCATTTGTTTTGCGCCTCTTTTCGAGTTCTTCGTTGCGTTGCATGATTTTTCGGATCTCCCGGTCGAGCCGGGCGGTTTCCTGTTGCAGGGCGAATGTCTGTTCGTGCAGGAATTGATTGTCCTGGGCGATCGGCGTCGCGCAGGGGCCGTGTTTCGGAAAGATCGGTTGGCTCATTGTTCCGGATTTTATTTCACCCGCCTCCCGGTGAAGTGCATAGGAAGACGTGAGGCTGCATGACCGATCCGGTTTGAGATCCTGGGTATCCGGAACGAATAAGCGCATACAGTTCACGCTTTAAGTATGCACGAATGTACGGATACGTCCCGTGTCGAGATCGATCCCGGATACAAAAGATTTCACGCAGGAAAACGGCCGTTTCACATACGGCATACTCCCGGCGTGAGCCCGTGCCTATCGCCCCGTTCCTTTGAAAGTTCCCGATTTTCAGGCCGAAACAATATCACGACGTCTTTCAACGCGTGAGTACTACAACAGCAATGAAATAATCCGAATACACAAGCGGTTACGGGCGGCTTCAGTACCGGATCGTCCACAGTCCGTTTCCCGGAGCGCCGCACAGGCGCAGCCTGAGCAGATTGATCGCGTTCGACGACGCGCGTTCGATGTTCTGGCTCCTCAGCGATCCGAAAACCATCCGGATCGAATACGTCTCATCGGGGCCTGAGACGGCCATCCAGACGGTGCCGACCGGTTTGTCCGGCGTTCCTCCGGTCGGGCCGGCGATGCCGGTCGTCGCGATCCCGTAAGTCGCTCCGGTCGCCTTGCGCACTCCGGTCGCCATCTGTTCGGCCACCGGTCGGCTGACCGCTCCGCAGCGGTTCAGGTCGTCCGCGTTCACGCCGAGCAGGGCCGTCTTGACGTCGTTCGAATAGGCTACGACGCCTCCCCGGAAGTAATCCGACGCTCCGGGCAGCGCCGTAAAGCGGTGGGCGATGTTGCCGCCCGTACACGATTCGGCTGCGGCGACCGTTTCGCCGCGGACGCGCAGCAACTCGCCGACGGCGCTTTCGAGCGTAGCGTCGCCGTAACCGATGATCCGGTACGGGATCGCTTGGTCCAGCAATGCGAATTGCCGGTCGATTTCCGCCGCGGCCTGCTGTCCGTCCACGTCGTAGGCCGACAGCCGCAGGCGGATGTTCATTGCGCTGGGCAGGTAGGCCAGGTGCAGGTAGGCGGGCAGCGCGTTTTCCCAGTCGGCGATCGTTTCGGCGAGGATCGATTCGGCCAGTCCGTAGGTGATCGCCGTTTTGTGTACGATCGCGTCGAATCGGAAATGTTCGTACAGCCGCGGCAGCACTTGCTCGCCGATCAGCGTTTTCATTTCGAACGGGACGCCCGGCAGCGATACGAGCACTTTGCCGTCCCGCTCGAACCACATGCCCGGAGCCGTTCCGCAACGGTTCGGCAGGACGGTGCATCCGTCCGGCACGAGGGCCTGGCCCTGATTCAGTTCGTTGAAGTCGATGTGCCGTACGGCAGTCATCGCGCGCACCTGCTCGTAGACGGCCTCGTTGCGTACCAGTTTCATGCCGAACAACCGGGCCAGCGTATGTTTGGTGATGTCGTCCTTGGTCGGGCCGAGACCGCCGGTGCAGATGACGATGTCGGAGTGCGACAACGCTTGCGTGACGGCTTCGGAGATAGGTTCGGCTCGGTCGGATACCGAAGTGATCCGGTGGATTTTGATTCCGGCCGCGTTCAGCTTTTCGCCGATCCATGCCGAGTTGGTGTCGACGATCTGTCCGATCAGAATTTCGTCGCCGATGGTAATGATTTCTGCTTGCATCGTTTCTCTGATCCCGAATCCGGGATTTTTTATGATTATACGGTTTAAAGTCGTTCGGCCGATTCCGGCGGACGTTGTTCGGAACGTTCCCGCCGCCGGCGAAACGTCCGGCAAAGATACGGCTTTATCGGTAAATTCGTTCGGACCGTTGCGGCCGAGACTGCGGATCGGCTGATTTTTTCGATAAATTTCCGGAGTCGCCGGCTGCGGTAAAGGAGCGTCGGGCGGCGTTCCCGGCTCCGCTCCGCCCGGATTTCGCCCGCCGTCGGGTTTCCGGCGGCCGTTTTCGCCCGGCATTTTTTCGAAACCGGTTTCCGGAACGTTCGTCGTAAATCGAAACGTTCCGCCTTTTCGAGCGGAACGTTTCGCATACGGTAGGGATTAGCGTTGTCCGGATTCCGATCGGGTTTCCGTTTTCGTCTTGCTCTCGGCTTCCTGCTTCAGTCGCTTGCAGATACGTTTGACGAATTGCGGACCGTTGTAGATAAAGCCGGTATAGATCTGGATCAGGCTGGCGCCGGCGTTCAGCATCGCTACGGCGTCGTCCTCGGTCATGATGCCGCCCACGCCGATGATCGGGAAGCGACCTTCGGTTTTTTTGTGAATGTAGCGCACCACTTCCAGCGACCGTCGGGTCAGCGGACCTCCGCTGAGTCCGCCGTTGCCGATGGCTGCGACCGTGGCCGGATCGGTTTCGAGTCCGTCGCGGCGGGTTGTCGTGTTTGTCGCGACAATGCCGTCGAGTCCCGTTTCGACCAGCACGTCGATCATGTCGTCGATCTGCGCGTCGGTCAGGTCGGGCGATATTTTCAGCAGGATCGGCCGGTACTGGTTCTGTCCGCGCCTGAAGTCGATCAAACCGCGCAGGATCAGGTTCAGGTTGTTCTTGTCCTGCAGGCTGGTCAGGTTCGCGACGTTCGGGCAGCTGACGTTGATGATGAAATAGTCGACGTATTGGTACAGGTTGCGAAACAGACGCAGGTAGTCCGCCGGAGCGTCTTCGTTGCGCGTCTGCGTGTTTTTGCCGAGGTTGCCGCCGATGATCTGGTGCGGACGGCGGTGGCGCAGGTTGCGGACGGCGTTTTCCATCCCTTGGTTGTTGAAGCCCATCCGGTTGATCAGCGCGTTGTCTTCGGGCAACCGGAACAGGCGCGGGCGAGGATTGCCCGGCTGCGCTTTCGGGGTGACCGTTCCGATCTCGGTGAATCCGAATCCGAGCGAGAGCAGCTCTTTGTACACTTCGGCGTCCTTGTCGAAGCCGGCGGCGATCCCGACCGGATTTTGGAACCGGATGCCGAACACTTCCCGTTCCAACGACGGATGTCTGACGGCGCAGAAGGCTCTCAGCAGCATACGTGAACCGGGAATGTAATGAATCACGCGCAGTGCGGTGACGATGATCCGATGGATGATTTCCGGGGGAATCAGGAACAGGATCGGACGGATGACTTTCTTATACATAATTAATCAGGCGGCCAGAATTTCTGCAAAAGTAGGAATAATTTTTAAAATAACGGGCATTCCGGAAGCAATTCCGGACAAAAGTACGTCGCCCGCAACATTTTCATTATGAATCGGATCGTTTAGAAGAATTCGGTGCGGTAGTCGTAGTTGTTGCGGATGTTTTCGAATGCGGAAGGCGCACTGCGCAGGCGTTGCGTCTCGGCTTCGATCTGGAAATAGCGCGGCATGGTTTCCCGCATTCGTTCCCATGTGATGTTCGGGTCGGCCCGGCTCGGGGTTACCTGCGGAGGATACCAGCCGTTCAGGGGGAATCCGAAAAATTCGCTGACGGCTCGTACGGCCGCCGCCGTTCCGGCGGCTTTTCCCTGGATCGAGTAGCCGGCGATGTGCGGCGTGGCGAACGTGGCCAGGCTTAGCAACGTCGGGTGGATATCCGGCTCGTTGTTCCAGGTGTCGACGACCGCGTGCGACAGCCGTCCGCTTTGCAGCGCGCCGATCAGCGCCTCGTCGTCGACGATCTTTCCCCGGGACGTGTTGATGAAGATCGCCCCTGGTTTGATCGCTTCGAAAAAGGAGGCCGAAGCCATTCGCAGCGTCGGATAGTTTCCCGTGCGATTCAGCGGAACGTGACAGGTGACGATGTCGGCCTGCGGCAACAGTTCGCCGAGCGGCAGGTAGTCGTCCTGCGGGTTCCGTTCGGCCTTCGGCGGGTCGCAGCGCAGCACTCGGAAGCCGAACAGCTCGCCGTATTCGGCGATCAGCGACCCAACGTTTCCTACGCCTACGACGCCCAGGGTTCTGTCTGCGGGCGACCATTCGTCCCGGACTGCGAGGGCCGCGAGGGCCGCCATGACGTATTGCAGCACCCCGCGCGCGTTGCATCCCTGGGCGGTCGCGATCGCGATGCCGTGCCGGGAGCAGTATTCCGAATCGATGTGGTCGTGGCCGATTGTGGCCGTGGCGATCAATCCGACCGGCGTGCCGCCGAGCAACCGTTCGTCGCAGTGCGTGCGCGTCCGCACGACCAGAGCGTCGGCCCGGGCCGCGTCGCAGTGCGAAATCTCGCTGCCTTTGAGATATTGCACGCGGGCGTAGGGTTCCAGCACGCCTTTGAGAAAGGGAATGTCGCAGTCGGCCAGCACGTAAGGTTTTGCGTTCATCTTCCAGCTTATTGTTTCCGGGGCAAATGTAACAATAACTTTGGAATCGCCGTCCGGATTTTCGCAAAGGCTTGTTTTTACGGCTTGTTCCGGCTCCGGCAGCGACGGAATCCGGCATCGGGCGGACGAATCGTGAAAAAAACCCCGCCGCAGCTACTGCGACGGGGGTTACCCAACTTAATGTATGATTATGAAAAAAACTACCCGATCTCCGTTTCACAACGATAATCGGAAATCTACATTAGTAACGCGGGCGGATTGGCGGATATTGTCCGGATCGTTCTTTTTGTCGGAAGAAAAACGGTAACGGGTTGGATTTCAAAATTCGGAAAAAAGCCTTTTCCCGGAAATCCGGTATTTTTATCTATTTTTGTCCGTGCGGGCCGGTCGTTTGCGGGCCGCTTAATTTCGAAAAACGTGGAGAAAACAGATTTTGATCCGAACGCTCCGGGCGTGAATAACGGGCGCTATTTCGGACTTCCTTTTACGCCGGAGCAGGCTCGACTGGTGCTGATGTCCGTTCCGTGGGACGTGACGACCTCTTACCGCGAGGGGACGGCCGGCGGTCCCGATGCAATCCTGGACGCTTCGTTGCAGGTCGATCTGTACGACCTGCACAATCCGGACGGTTGGCGGCAGGGAATCGGGACGCTGCCGGTCGGCGATACGCTGGAACTGCGCGGTAAAAAATTGCGGGAAGAGGCTCGGCGGGTGATCGAACACTGGGAATCGGGCGGTACGGCCGGAGAATCGGTGCGCCGCCGTATCGCGCGGGTCAACGAAGGTTCCGCAAAACTCAATGCGGAAGTGTACGACGAGGCCTGCCGGTGGCTGGACGCCGGTAAAAAAGTGGGGCTGGTCGGCGGCGATCATAGCGTCCCGCTCGGATTGATCCGCGCGGTGGCCGAGCGTAATCCGGGCGTCGGCGTACTGCATGTCGACGCTCATGCCGACCTGCGCCGGGCTTACGAAGGATTTACCTATTCGCACGCTTCCATTATGTATAATGTGTTGAACGAAGCGGCCGGAGTGTCGGCTCTGGTGCAGGTGGGCGTTCGCGATCTCTGCGACGACGAGGCGCGCCTGGCCGCGGCGGATGCGCGTGTCCGCCTGTTCGACGATTACGCGCTGTCCGCCGCGAAGTTCGGCGGCGAAAGTTGGAATGCCGTGTGCGAGCGGATCATCGCCTGCCTGCCCGAAAAGGCGTACGTCAGTTTCGATATCGACGGGCTCGCGCCGGAGTATTGCCCGCATACCGGAACGCCGGTTCCGGGCGGACTGAGTTTCGCCGAAGCGGTTTACCTGCTCGACCGGCTGACCGCTTCGGGTCGCGAGGTGGTCGGGTTCGACCTTTGCGAGGTGGCTCCCGATCCGGCCGGCGACGATGACTGGGACGCCAACGTCGGCGCGCGGATGCTCTATAAACTGTGTAATTTTGCGTTGCGGGGCGGCAGATAGGAGGTTTTGGTATCCTGTTTGCGGTAAGGCTCTGACATTTTGCCGTTTTGCAGCGGCGTTATTTTATCGATTCGACAACGGATTATGACGAGGGCCGTTACTTTCAGACGCAAGCGGAATTTTTTTGTCCGCCACGAAAAGCACCACCGTTTCATGCATAGCCCCTGGGCGGGCGGCGTGATTTTGGTCGCGTTCGCGGTGTTGGCCCTGATTCTGGCCAACATTCCGCAAACCGCCGGGGTCTATCACCACCTGCTTGAGAGCCATCTGACCGTCGGGTTCGACCATTTCCGGCTCAGCAAGCCGCTCGAAGCGTGGATCAACGACGGGTTGATGGTTATTTTCTTTTTCTATGTCGGCTTGGAAATCAAACGCGAGATCATCGCCGGCCAACTTTCCGGGGTGCGCCGCGCCGCGCTTCCGGTGGCGGCGGCGATCGGAGGCATGGCGGTGCCTGCGCTGATTTACGTGCTGATCAACCGGAGCGGCGATTTCCTGTCGGGGTGGGGGATCCCGATGGCAACCGACATCGCATTCGCGATCGGCATCCTGTCGCTACTCGGCAACCGGGTTCCGGTTTCGCTGAAGGTGTTCCTGATGGCGCTGGCCGTAGTCGACGACCTCGGCGGCATCCTGGTGATCGCCGTTTTCTATTCGACCGACATCCAGGTCGGAATGCTCGTGGCGGCGGCCGTCGTGTTCGTCTTCATGATCCTGCTGAAGCGGCTGAATGTTTACAAGATGCGCTATTACCTGATTCTCAGTATCGTGATGTGGATTCTGTTTCTGTATTCGGGGATTCATGCGACGATCGCCGGCGTGCTGATCGCGCTGACGATTCCGTCTACGCCCCGTTTTACGAAACGTTATTTTTCCTACAAGACGCGGTATTACCTGCGTTCGTTCCGCCGGCACGACCGCGAAGGAGTGCAGGTGCTGTCGAACCGCAAACAGCTCGAAGACATCGAGATGGTGCGCTTGGTGGCGACCAATGCGATCAGCCCGTCGCAACGGCTGGAATATGCGCTGCACCACGTCGTCTCCTTTTTTATTATGCCCGTTTTTGCGCTGGCCAACGCCGGGGTCGCGATCAGCGGATTCGGCGACTTGCGCGTGCTGTTGGAGCCGCTGGGGATGGGAATCTTTTTCGGATTGGTGGTCGGCAAGCCGCTGGGCGTATTTCTGTTCAGCCGGCTGGTCGTATGGCTGAAATGGGGAGAATTGCCGCAGGGAGCTACCTGGGCCGGGGTTTTCGGCGTTTCGTGCCTGGCCGGGATCGGATTTACGATGTCGATTTTTATCAATAACCTGGCCTTTGCCGATCCGGCGACGGTGAGTAACGGCAAAATCGCGATTCTGGTGGCGTCGCTGGCCGCCGTGATCGTCGGGTTCGTTTTTACCCGCACGATGGTGAAACGGAAGGAAAATCCGGAAGATTGAAAATATTTGCCCGAAAATGCGGCGAAAATGGTGCATTATTCGCTGAATTTGTTTAAGTTTGCGACTCGTATACGGCTACTGAAAACGTGGCACGGTTTTGAAGACGATTCTGATTATTAATTTATAGTTCTAAAAAAATGAAAAAAGTTGTTATTTTAAGCGGTGTAGCCGCCCTTTTCCTCGGCGCCTGCACCTCGACCGGCGGAGGCAGCCTCAAATCGACCGAAGATTCGCTGGCCTATGCTATGGGCCTGGATATGGGCAGCTATATCCAGAACATGGATACGATGTTGGACGCCAACCTGAATCTGGCGGTGATCGCAAAAGCGATGCAGGACGTTGCCAAGAGCGATACTTCCGTGATGAGCAAGGAGGCCGCCTATAACTTTATGCGCGAATACTACACGGTGGTTAAACCCCGTAAAGACAGTATCGCCAGCGCGGAATTCATCGCCGAAGCCGAAAAAGGAAGCAACGTGAAGAAGACCGCTTCGGGCCTGCTGTACGAGATCGTTGAAATGGGTGACGAGAGCGTGAAACCCGATTCGGCTTCGACCGTACGCGTACTCTACAAGATGACCGACCGCAAAGGAAAGGATCTGCAGAATACCTATGACAGCAAGGATACCGCCAACATTACGTTGAAGGGCGTAATCCCGGGTTGGGCCGAAGGTATGCAGTTGGTAGGCAAAGGCGGCAAAATCAAACTGTGGCTGCCGTCCGAACTGGCTTACGGCAAACAGGGCCGCGGTCAGATGATTCCCGCCAACTCGGCATTGTACTATGAAGTCGATCTGATCGACGTGATTCCTGCGGATTCGGCTACGAAATAATTTTTCGCTCCGAGCAGAGAGATCCGGGAAGCGTGTAAACGCTTCCCGGTTTTTTATCGGTTTCTTTGAAAAGGGGCGGCGGAATTTCGCGGCGGCTATTTGACGATGATCGTCGTCAGGATGTCGCTGCCGACGGCCCGGTTGATCGCCTCTTTGAGCGCCGCGCGCTGCATGAAGATCTCGTTGCGGACGACTGACGAACTGAGGTAGACGAACAACCGTCCGCCCGTCTTGATCTCGAGCCGGACGGTATACGATGCGACGATGTCTCCGACCACGCGCGGCCACACGTCCGGAATCCGCGCTTCGGCTATTTTGCGGGCGATCGTCGGCGTGGACGTGAAAAAATCGTTCAGCGCATCGCCTATCCGGATCGGGTCGCGTCTTCTCATGCCGTTCGGATTTCGCCGTCGGTTACGTTGAACAGGGTGTACCGGCATCCGTTGCTGTGCAGTACGTTTTCGAGCCGGACTTTGTTGCAGTCGGTAATGAAGATCTGACCGAAACGTTCGCTGGTCACGATGCGGATCAACTGTTCGACGCGCTGCATGTCGAGCTTGTCGAAGATGTCGTCCAGCAGCAGGATCGGCCGAACCGGACTGTGGCCGGCTATCAGATCGAACTGGGCCAACTTCAGCGCGATGAGAAACGACTTCTGTTGTCCCTGGGAACCGTATTTGCGCAACGTATAGTCGCCGAGGGTCATACGTAGGTCGTCACGGTGCACGCCGCGCGTAGTGTATTGGTTCGCCCGGTCTTGTGGCTGCGCATCGCGCAAGATTTCATCGAACGGCAGTTGGTTCAGTTCCGACCGGTATTTCAGTTTGATTTGTTCTCGGTCGCCGGACAGTGCGGCGTAATATCGCGCTACGTGCGGCGCCAGTTCGTCAATCAGTTGTTTGCGCCTTGCGTTGATATCCGTTCCGAGAGCCGCCATCTGTAGATCGATCACTTCCATTATTTCGGAAAAGTTCGGCGTTTGCTGCGCCTTGAGCAGTTTGTTCCGTTCGGCGAGCAGGTGGTTGTACCGCACCAATGTCGCGAGGTATTTCCGGTCGAGCTGCGAAATGAGACTGTTCATGTACCTGCGCCGCTCCTCGCCCGATTCGTTGATCAGCGCGGTGTCCGACGGGGTGACCATCACCAGCGGGATCAGTCCGAAGTGATCGGACAGCTTTTCGTACTCCTTCCCGCCGCGGCACAACTTTTTCTGAGAATTTTTTTTGTACGAGCAAACGATGTGCTCGCTGCGATCTTCGGACGTCCGGTAAACGCCGTCGATCAAAAATGCGTCCGCACCGTGGCGTATGCACTGCGAATCGGCAAAATTGAATCCGCTTTTACCGACCGACAGGTAATGTACGGCGTCGAGCAGGTTGGTTTTGCCGGTTCCGTTGTCGCCTACCAGACAGTTGATCTGCGGCGAAAGCTCGATATGGGCTTCCGCAATGTTCTTGAAGTCGATCAGCGACAGTTTGTGGAGGTGCATAAGGTTGTTTTTACGTTCCCAAAGATACTTAATTTTCGGGAATATTCCGCGGCGCGCGGTTTTTTGCTTCCCGGATGCCGACGGAAGGATTTTGCGGGCGTCGCTCCGGAGGCGGGCAAAGATAAAAAAGATGCTGAAATAGTTTTAATTTCCCTAAAAAAGGTTACTTTTGCATTTCGTAAGTATGTAAATTTTAATTTTTGAATCGATTATGGTACAAAACAAACCGCAGGCCGAAAAAGATCCCGAGGTAGCCATCGCATCGGCGATCGGTCGCGTCGAGGCTTTTATCATGCGAAACAGCCGGTCGCTGCTGACCGCTTTGGGAGTCGTTATCATCGTGGTGGGAGGTTTCTTCGGATATAAATACCTGGTCGCCGTTCCTCGGATGGAGAAGGCTTCGGCGATGATGTTCGCCGCCGAGCAGCAGTTCGCCCAGGATTCGTTCAAACTGGCGCTGAACGGGGACGGTAATTTCGCCGGTTTCCTGCAGGTGATCGAAAAATACGGTTCGACCGGAACGGGCAACGTAGCCAGGCATTACGCCGGAATCTGCTACCTGCGCCTGGGACAGTACCAGGAAGCGCTGGACTACCTGACTCAGTACAAAGGCTCGACCGACGACGTGCCGTCCGCTTTGCTGGCCGCGCAGAACTACGGACTGCGGGGCGACGTTTATGTCCAGATGGGCGATTACGCCGAGGCTGCCAAGTCGTATGAAAAAGCCGTCGCCACGAGCAGCGATCCGCTTACGGCGCCTTACTACCTGAAAAAAGCCGGCGAAGTGTACGAAAAGCTCGGCGACAATGCCAAGGCGCTCGCGGCGTACGAGGCGGTCGAGGTCGATTATCCGACCAGCATGGAGGCCCGCGATATTCAGAAATACATCGGGCGAATTCAGCAGCAGTAACCGTTTACGGAATCCATAAACCGAAAGGTTGCTGTGTTGTACGGCAACCTTTTTTGACTTAAACTATAAATAAAAGATATGGCGACGATTCATAAAAATTTGTCGGAAATAGGAACGGAACTGCCCTCGGCGGCGGATATGAGGATCGGCATCGTGGTGTCGGAGTGGAACGAGCAGATCACCGGCGCGTTGCTCGAAGGAGCGGTGCGTACGTTGAAAAACGCCGGGTGCGACGAACAGAATATCGAAGTGAAACGCGTCCCCGGGACGTTCGAACTTTCCCTCGGAGCGCAGTTTTTCGCCGAGTACACCGATGTGGACGGCGTGATCGTGCTGGGCTGCGTGATCCAGGGCGAGACGCGGCATTTCGATTATGTGTGCCAGGGCGTTACGCAGGGCGTTACGCAGTTGATGCTGTCGTGGAACATGCCGGTGGCCTTCGGGGTGCTGACGACTGAGAATTTGCAGCAGGCCATCGACCGTGCCGGTGGAAAGTACGGCAACAAGGGGGACGAAGCCGCCGCTGCGGTCATCAAGATGATCGCTTTGCAGATAGAGATGGAGCCCGAAGAGACCGAAGCCGACCGAAAGAAGATCAACTAATCAGCCTGAAGGTTTTTAGCGTACCGCCAGCCGTTGCCGCCATGCGGTTTCGTCGAAGCCGACCAGCACGAAGTCTGCGGCGACCAACAACGGGCGTTTGACCAGCTTGCCGTCGGAGGCGAGTACGGACAGCAACTCTTCGCGGGTTGCTGTTTCCATTTTTTCTTTCAGGTTCAGTTCCCTGTATTTCAGCCCGCTGGTGTTGAAGAATTTCCGGATCGGCAGTCCGCTGGCGGGAATCCATGCGGAGAGTTCCTGCGCGGTCGGGTTTTGCAGCGTGATGTCGCGCGCTTCGACGTCGATGCCGTTCGCCCGCAGCCATTTGGCGGCTTTGATGCAGGTGCCGCACTTTGGATAGTGAAGAAACAGGTATTTCATGACGTTCCGTTTTTTTTGAAGTACGGACAAATTTAGGAAATTTTTCCGGGCCGCGCCGCAGTTTCGGCAACATAAGAGGGAATCCCGCAAATAGCGGGATTCCCTCTTATGTCCGTAACCGGGTTGTTTTATTTCATCATTTTGTCGAGCGTCTTTTTCAGCGAAGTGATGTCGCGCTGGAACGAGATGATGTCTTGCTCGTGTTCCAGTTCGTCTTCGAGGATTTCGACGGCCATTTTGGCGGTTGTATAGTCGATCCCGCTCGTAAAGTCGGCGATGTCCTGGTAGCGCTTGATTGCACAGCGTTCGCCGCGCAGATTCTGTTCGAGAACGGTTTCGATGTACGGGTCGGTCGGCGCTTCGTATTTGCACCGGGCCATTTTCATCCATTGGTCGGGACTGAGCACGGGCGTGCCGCCGAGCTGGATGATCCGATCGATCAGTTTGACGGCGTGCGACAGTTCTTCGTCGGCATGCTTGAGCATTTCCGATTCGATTTCGCTGCGCATCGGGCCTTCCGTGACGCGCGCGCCTACCCAATATTGGTAGTAGGCCAGCCACTCTTCGCACAGGGCGGCGTTAAGCATTTCGATCAGTTTCTGAACATCGAGGTTTAGCACCTCTGCACTTACCTGTTTCATCGTTTTGCGTTTTAGTGATTAATGACGGTTTGGAAACGGTTCGTGCAAATATTGTGCTAAATCGCGGCGGGATTGTCGGAATGTTTCGGAAAAGTCCCGTGTACAGAATAACTTGGCCCGTTCCGGGTGTTCCTATGCGGACGGTTCGTCCCGGAATTCGTATAACTGGTTGCGCAGGCGCGGCACGAAGCCCGCCTCTCGGATCGCCTGCCGGATACCCTGCGCGTCGAAACGATTGTGCGCGCCGGCCGACGAGACGACGTTTTCTTCGATCATGATCGATCCCATATCGTTGGCGCCGCCGTGCAGCGCCATTTGCGCGGTCGCTTTGCCGACCGTCAGCCACGAAGCCTGTATATTGCGGATGTTGTGCAGGACGATGCGGCTGATCGCGATGATCCGTAGGTATTCGAGCGGAACGAACCGGGCGCTTACGCCCTCGCGTTCGAGCTGCGTTCCGCTCGCGCGGAAGATCCACGGGATGAAGGCGATGAATCCGTAGTTTCCGGCCGGACATTCGGCCTGCAGGTCGCGGATTCGGATCAGGTGTTCGATGCGTTGCCGCGGCGTTTCTACGTGCCCGTACATCATCGTTGCCGAGGTCGCCAGGCCGAGGCGGTGCGCGGTGCGCATGACGTCGAGCCATTGGTCGGCGTTCGGCTTGCCGGGCGAGATAGTCCGCCGCACCCCGTTGTCGAGGATTTCGGCTCCGGCTCCGGGCAGCGAGTCGAGTCCCGCGTCGACCAGCCGTCGCAGCGTCGTTTCCGTGTCCAGCCCGCTGATCCGGGCGATGTGGAATACTTCGGGCGCGCCGAGCGCATGCAGTCGGATCTGCGGATAGCGCGTTTTCAGCTCCCGGAACAGGTTTTCGTAAAAATCGATCCCCAGTTTCGGGTGCAGGCCGCCCTGCAACAACAGTTGGTCGCCGCCCAGCGCGAGGGTTTCCTCGATTTTTTGGGCATACTGTTCGATCGTGGTGACGTAGGCCCGTTCGGTCTGGTGCGGCTTGCAGTGAAAATTGCAGAATTTACAACCCGAAATGCAGACGTTCGTGATGTTGACATTGCGGTCGATTTGCCACGTTACCACGTCGCCCGGAACCTGCTTTTGGCGCAGTTCCCATGCGAGTAACGTCAACTCGCCGGTCGGGGCGGTGTCGTACAGCCGCATCGCCTCGCCGGCGGTCAGCGGTTCGAGGGCGAGCGCCTTGCGGTATATTTTTTCGTTGTCCATCGTTTTTTAAATAGGAAAACCGCTTCTCCGAAGAGAAAGCGGTTCTATTTTCCCACGTTGCGTGGCCGTATTATTCCAGCGAAATGGATTCGGTCGGGCAAACGTCGGCGCAGGTACCGCACTCGGTGCAGGACTCGGGATCGATTACATAGACATCCCCTGCGGAGATAGCTCCCACCGGGCATTCGTCGATGCAGGTACCGCAAGCGGTGCATGTGTCTTTACTGATTTTGTAAGCCATTTTCTGTTTGTTTTAAGAGTTCCACGACGCAAATGTATAATTATTCTATATACGAGTCAAGTTAACAACGAATAAATTTGGCGGATTATTGCAGAAACTCCAGGGCGAATACGGCCATCGTGACCACGCCGTAATCCAGCGCTTGTTCGTCCGGGTTGAACGTAGCGGTGTGCAACGCGCCGCCGCATTCGCCGTTTTTACGCGCGGTGCCGAGCCTGAAAAAGAGGCTGGGGTAGCGTTCCGTGTAGGTGCCGAAATCTTCGGCGGTCATCCGCAGGTCGAGCTCTTCGACGTGCTCCTTGCCCCAGAGTTTGGCGGCGATGCTGCGGGCGCGGACGGTCAGCGCCGGATCGTTGACCACGCACGGATATCCTTCCGGGATTTTCACTTCGGCCGTAACGCAATGGGCCGCGGCGACTCCGGCGGCGATCTCGTGAATGCGCCGTTTGGCCTGCGCGCGCCACCGTTCGTCCATCGTGCGCAGCGTCCCGGCGACTTGTACGACCGGCGGAATGACGTTGGTCGCTCCGTTGGCGATGACCCGCCCGATCGACAGCACGGTCGGGATCGTGGCGTTGTTGTTGCGGCTGACCACCTGTTGCAGCGACGTGATCAGCGCGGCGGCGGCTACGACCGGATCGGTCATCGTGTGCGGCAGGGCGCCGTGGCCGCCGGTGCCGTGTACTTCTATCCACAATTCGTCGCTCGAAGCCATGTACTTTCCGCTGCGGAAACCGAGGTTTCCCACTGCCATTTCCGGGGCGACGTGCTCCCCGACGAATGCGACCACCCGGTAATCGCGGAACGGGTCTTCTGCCATGACCATCGACGCGCCTCCGGGGCAAACCTCTTCGCCGGGCTGGAACAGCCCGAACACGGTTCCGGCGATCTCCGATTTGTGCCGGTTCAGCACGAGCAGCGCGCCGAGCAGGCAGGCGGTGTGCATGTCGTGCCCGCAGGCGTGCATCACTCCGTCGTGCCGGGAGGCGCATTCGAGTCCGGTTTCCTCCCAGATCGGCAGCGCGTCCGTGTCGGCCCTGAGCACCACGCAGCGTTGCAGGTCGCCGTGCCCTTCGATGCGCGCCAGGATACCCGTTCCGGCGATCCTGCGGAACAGGATTCCCGCTTCGGTAAGCTGTGCGGCGATGTAATCCGCCGTTTCGTGCTCTTCGAACGACAGCTCCGGCCGGGAGTGGATCGTCCTGCGGACGGTCAATACCTGTTCGGAAACGGCCTTCGCGTGTTTTTTAATCGATTCGTAGTCCATAGGTTCTCGGTTTTTAGAATAACGCGCGGGCGATCTTGACCATGTTGTCGGTCTTTCCCATCGTGTAAAAATGCAGGACGGGAATTCCGGCCGCGATCAGCTCGCGTCCCTGTGCAATGGCCCATTCGACGCCCGCTTCGCGCACTTCGGCGTTGTTGTTACACCGCTTCACCGTTTCGACCAACGCTTCGGGCAGGTCGACATGGAAAATCTGAGGCAGCATCGTGAGCTGGGCTTTCGTCGAGAACGGCTTGATGCCCGGAACGATCGGCACGTCGATTCCGGCCGCGCGGCAGTCGTCGATGAACGACAGGATTTTCGCGCTGTCGAAACTCATCTGCGTGATGATGTACGCGGCGCCGGCGTCTACTTTCTCTTTCAGCCGGCGCAGGTCTTCGGCTTTGTTCGGGGCTTCGGCGTGTTTCTCGGGGTAACCGGCCACGCCGATGCAGAAATTCGTGTTGTGGCACTGTTCGACCTCGCCGTCGATGAAAACGCCTCGGTTCATCCGTTCGATCTGCTCGACCAGCTCCGACGCGTGCAGGTGTCCGTCCGGGTGGTTGCGGAACGTGTGTTCTCCTTTCAGATTGTCTCCGCGGAGCGCCAGCACGTTTTGTATTCCCAGGAAGTCCAGGTCGATCAGGGCGTCTTCGATGTCGTAGCGCGACTGGCCGCCGCAGATCAGGTGCGGGATGACGGTCAGGCCGTACCGCTGCATGATGGCCGCCGAAATGCCGACCGTCCCCGGCCGCCGGCGTACCGTGTGCCGTTCGAGCAGACCGTTTTCTTTTTCGACGTATTTGACGTCCTCGCGGTGGTAGGTGACGCTACAGAAGATCGGGGAGAATTCCATAAGCGGGTCGATCGCTTCGAACGTGCGCTGTGTTCCGTCGCCTTTGAGCGGCGGCAGCAGTTCGAACGAGAAACGGGGTTTGCCTTCCGCGCCGGCTTTTCGTATGATGTCGGTAATGTGCATGAAATAGGTTTTTAATTTCGCTATGGCGCTACCGCAGGTGCTGCGGCATGATTGTTTTCAGTTTTTCCGGATCGACGTTCCTCCTTGCCGCGTAATCGGCGAGTTGTTCGCCGTCTATCTTGTCTATCGAGAAGTTACGGGCCTCCTCGCAGCCGAAGATCAGGCCGCAGGTCGATTCGCCGGGCGTCATCATGTACGATTCGGTCAGCGCGATGCCGGTCGCTTCGGTCACCCGCATCAGCCGGAAGATGTCCTCTTTCATCGAGTGATCCGGGCACGAGGGGTAGCCGAATGCCGGGCGGATACCCCGGTACCGTCCGGCGAACAGCTCTTTCGGCGTGAATGCGTCCGGTTTTTCGTATCCCCACAGTTCGGTGCGCACCCGCCGGTGCAACGTTTCGGCGAAGGCTTCGGCCAGCCGGTCGCCGAGCAACTTGGTCATGATGGCGCGGTAGTCGTCGTTGTCGCGGCGGAAACGTTCGGCCAGTTCGTTCAGGCCGATGCCCGCCGTTACGGCGAACGCGCCGACGTAGTCTGCTATTCCGCTGCCTGCCGGAGCGACGAAGTCGGCCAGCGACAGGTTCGTTTCGTCGTCGGGTTGTTGGTTGCGCAACTGCGGCAGCCGCAGGAGTTCCTGCCGCCGGCTGTCGTCTGCGTACAGCACGATGTCGTCGCCGTCGCCGGTCGCCGGGTAAATTCCGACGACGCCGTTGGTCCTCAGCCATTTGTTGTCGATGATTTGCTGCAATAGCTCCTGCGCGTCAGCGAACAGTTTGCGGGCTTCTTCGCCTTTGATCGGGTCGTCCAGCAGGGCGGGGTAGCGTCCGGCCAGTCCCCAGCCGGCAAAAAAGTAACTCCAGTTGATCAGTTTCGCGATTTCGTCCAACGGGTAGTCCGCGAAAACGAAACGTCCCGTGCGCGCGGGCCGCGCGATCCGGCTCGTGTCGATTCTCAGTGCGCGGGCGCGGGCTTCGGCGAGCGTGCGGTAGGTTTTGCCGCTCTCTTTGCGGACGAACTCTTCGCGCAGCCGCTGCTGCTCTGTCCGCAGGTTCCGCAAAAAGTCTTCGCGGTGCGCCGAATTCAGTTCGCCGAGTATCCGCACGTCTTCCGACGCGTCTTTGACGTGGATCACCGGGCCGCTGTACAGCGGGGCCAGTTTGACCGCCGTGTGCATGTCCGACGTGGTGGCGCCGCCGATCAGAATCGGGATCTTCAGGCCCATCTGTTCGACCGAGACGATTACTTTGGCCATCTCCTCGAGCGACGGGGTAATCAGTCCGCTGAGTCCGATCACGTCGGCCTGCCATTTCGAGGCGGCGTCGGCGATCCGTCCCGTCTCGACCATCACGCCGAGGTCTTCGATCTGATAGCCGTTGCAGGCCAGCACCACCGAGACGATGTTTTTGCCGATGTCGTGCACGTCGCCCTTGACCGTCGCCACGACGATCCTCCCGGCCGATGCGGCGCGTCCTTCGCTGCGCTCCTGTTCGATGTAGGGAGTCAGCACCGCGACGGCGCGTTTCATCACGCGGGCGCTCTTGACCACCTGCGGCAGGAACATCTTTCCGCTGCCGAACAATTCGCCGACCCGGTTCATGCCGTTCATCAGCGGCCCTTCGATCACGGCCAGCGCATTGCCCAGCGACCGGTAGGCTTCTTCGGTGTCTTCGTCGATAAAATCGGTGATTCCTTTCAGCATGGCGTGCGCCAGCCGTTCGTCGACACTCCCTTTGCGCCACTGTAGCCGTTGCGTATCGTCGGACACGGTGCCGCTTTTATCCTTGAGTTGCTGTGCGTATGCGGTCAGCCGTTCGGTCGCGTCGGGACGCCGGTTCAGCACGACGTTTTCGCATAGTTCCAGCAATTCGGAAGGAATTTCGCTGTACACCTGCAGCATCGACGGGTTGACGATGCCCATGTCCATCCCTTCGGCGATCGCATGGTACAGGAATACCGAATGCATCGCCTCGCGCACCTTGTTGTTGCCTCGGAACGAGAACGACAGGTTGCTGACCCCGCCGCTGACCTTCGCATACGGACAGTTGGCCTTGATCCAGCCGCAGGCGCGGATGAAGTCGATGCCGTAGCCGTCGTGTTCTTCGATACCGGTGGCTACCGACAGCACGTTGGGATCGAAGATGATGTCTTCGGCCGGGAAGCCGTTTTCGGTCAGCAATTCGTAGGCGCGGCCGGCGACCGCGATTTTCCGTTCGAAAGTATCGGCCTGACCCTGTTCGTCGAACAGCATTACGACGGCCGCCGCTCCGTAACGGCGGATCAGTCCGGCCCGGTGCAGGAACTCCCGCTCGCCTTCTTTCAACGAGATCGAGTTGACTACCGATTTACCCTGCACGCATTTGAGCCCCGTTTCGAGCACTTCCCATTTCGACGAGTCGATCATGACCGGGACCCGTGCGATGTCCGGTTCGGACATCACGAGGTTCAGGAAGTCGCGCATCGCCGTCGGGCCGTCGATCAGCCCGTCGTCCATGCAGATATCGACGATCTGAGCGCCGCCTTCGACTTGCTGCCGCGCTACGGACAGCGCTTCTTCGTATTTTTTTTCACGGATCAAGCCGGCGAATTTGGCCGATCCGGCCACGTTCGTCCGTTCGCCGACGTTGACGAAGTTAGCTTCGGGCGTGATCCGCAGCGTTTCCAGTCCGCTGAGCGTAGTTACGTGCTCCGGTTCCGGGATTGCGCGCGGCGTGTATTTCGATGCGACTTGCGCGATGGCGGCGATGTGTTCCGGCGTCGTGCCGCAGCATCCGCCGACGATGTTCAGCAGGCCTTTGTCCAGGTAGGTTCCGATCGTTGCCGCCATCATTTCGGGCGTTTCGTCGTAACCGCCGAAGCCGTTCGGCAGTCCGGCGTTCGGGTGCGACGATACGGCGCACCCGGCGACCGCCGCCAGCCGTTCGATGTAAGGCAGCATCAGTTCGGCGCCGTAGCCGCAGTTCAGTCCTACCGAAAAAGGATTCGCATGGGCGATCGAAGCGTAGAAAGCCTCGATCGTTTGCCCGGACAGCGTCCGTCCGCTGGCGTCGGTGATGGTTCCGGAGACCATCACCGGAATCCGTCTTCCGCGTTCGGCGAAAGTCTCCTCGATGGCGAACAGCGCGGCTTTCGCGTTCAGCGTGTCGAAGATCGTCTCGATCAGCAGCACGTCCGCTCCGCCGTCCAGCAGACCGCGCACCTGTTCGGCATAGGATGCCCGAAGGTCGTCGAACGTCACCGCCCGGTAACCCGGATTGTTGACGTCCGGCGAGATCGACGCCGTGCGGTTGGTCGGGCCGATCGAACCGGCTACGAAGCGCGGTTTCGATGGATTGCGGAGCGTATAGCCGTCGGCGACTTTGCGGGCCAGCGCCGCCGCCGCCCGGTTCATCTCATAAACATACGCCTCGAGCCCGTAATCGGCCATCGATACCGCGCTGGCGTTGAACGTGTCGGTCGAGATGATGTCGGCTCCCGCTTTGAGATAGGCTTCGTGGATTTCGGCGATCACTTGCGGACGGGTCAGCACGAGCAGGTCGTTGCACCCTTTCAGCAGGATTTTCCAATCCGCAAAGCGCGTTCCGCGGTAATCCTCTTCGCTCAGGCCGTAGCCCTGTATCATCGTTCCGAGTCCGCCGTCGAGGATCAGGATTCGGCGCGCGCTCTCGTCGTGTATCGAAAATTTCAGCATACGTAAATTGTGGAGTCGGCCCTACTTCGGATGGACCGAAATTTCGAATAGTTTGTTCCAGTTTTTGCCGGTGACGAAAATCCGGCCCGTTCTGGCGTCGTAGGCGATGCCATTCAGCACGTCGGTCGCCGGCGTGACGTCCGCTTCGGAGAGCAGTCCGCTCATGTCGATCGCTCCGGTCACCGCGCCGGTCTGCGGGTCGATCCGGATGATGGTGTCGGTCATGTAGACGTTGGCCCAGATTTCGCCTTTGATCCACTCCATCTCGTTGACGTAGGCTACCTTGCTCTGGTCGGTATAGACTTCGATCGTGCGTATCCGCCGGAAAGTTTCCGGGTCGAGGACATAAATTTTTTCGCTGCCGTCGCTCATATACAGGTGCTTCCCGTCGGTGGTCAGTCCCCAGCCTTCGCCGCTGTAATCGAATTCGCCGACTTTGTCGAACGTTTCCAGATCGTAGACGAACGCCTTGTTGTTTTGCCAGGTCAGTTGGTACAGCTTGCCGTCCAGCAGCGCGAGGCCTTCGCCGAACAGGTTGTCGTCCAGTTTTTTGGTGACGACCGGCCTGCCGGTGGCGAGTTCGACCCTGCGTACCGACGAACGTCCCTCGAGGCCGGTGCTTTCGTACAGCGAGCCGTTGTGCCACAGCAGGCCCTGCGTATACGAGTCGGCGTTGTGCGGATATTGCCTGAGCACCTTGTGTCCGTACAGTATGGGCGCTTTTGCGGCCAGGATGGTAAATTCGCCGGTGCGGCTGTCGCTGTCGCCGTCGCGGTAGGCGGTGATTCGGTAAACGATCCGTCCGGTGGGGTGTTTCCCGTCGGTGGCATACACGTAACCCGCCGTGTCGAGCGCCGTCACGCGGCTGCCGCCGATCGACAAAACGACGCTATCGACTTCCGCGCCGAGTTCCGCTACGATCCGCTGCGATTCCCCCTGCGTGACGTAGGTGCCGTACAGCGGCGATACGCTGCGTATCAGGCCGGCTTTTTTCTTTTCCGTCTGTTCCCGTTTCTTTTCAGAAACGCCGTCGGCTTTCGCTCCTCCGGTTCCTACGCATGCGCTTAACAGGCAAAACAGCAGTACGACCAGCGGCGATATGTTTTTCCGGATGTCCATAAATTATGAATTCACAGGTTACAAAGGTACGAAAAAATAGTATCTTTGCCTCACTGATATTACGTAAAAACGAACGAAAGCAGTATACAAAAATTTAAAAAGATCGAAACCAAATGCTGACACTTAAGCAAATCAGGGAAGACAAGGCGTTTACGCTGGAACGTTTGGCCGTCAAGGGGGTGGATGCCACAGAGGCCGTCGAGAAGATCGAAGCGCTGGACGATGAACGTAAATCTATTCAGGCTCAATTGGATGCATGCCTGGCGCAGCAAAATGCCATCGCCAAGGAAGTGGGTATGCTGTTCAAACAGGGCAAAAAGGAGGAGGCCGAAGCCGCTAAGGCGAAAACGGTTCAGTTGAAGGAACGCTCGCGGAGCATGGAGGAGCGGTTGCGGGCCGTAGGCGAAGAGCTGAACGCCGTGATCGTGACGTTGCCGAATTTCCCGAACAAGGACGTGCCGCGCGGCAAGACGGCGGCCGATAACGTGGTGGTGCGTATGGGCGGGACGAATCCCGCGCTTCCGGAAGGAGCGTTGCCGCACTGGGAATTGGCCCGCAAATACGACCTGATCGATTTCGAACTGGGTGTCAAGCTGACCGGGGCCGGTTTTCCCGTTTATAAAGGCAAGGGCGCTGCGCTGCAGCGCGCGTTGATCGCGTTTTTCCTCGACTGCAATACGGCTGCCGGTTATACCGAGATCATGCCGCCGCTGATGGTCAACGAGGCGTCGGGCTTCGGTACCGGGCAGTTGCCCGACAAAGAGGGGCAGATGTACCATGTGACGCTCGACAATTACTACCTGATCCCGACGGCCGAAGTGCCCGTGACGAACATCTACCGCGACGTAATCCTCGACGAATCCGATTTTCCGATCAAGATGACCGCTTATACGCCCTGTTTCCGCCGGGAAGCGGGCTCCTACGGCAAGGATGTGCGCGGATTGAACCGGCTGCACCAGTTCGATAAGGTGGAGATCGTCCAACTGGCGCATCCCGACCGCTCTTACGAGGCGCTGGACGGGATGATCGCGCATGTGGAAAGCATTGTCCAAAAACTGGAACTGCCGTACCGGATTCTGCGACTTTGCGGCGGCGACATGAGTTTCACGTCGGCGATTACGTATGATTTCGAAGTCTATTCGGCGGCGCAGGGACGTTGGCTCGAGGTGTCGTCCGTATCGAATTTCGAGTCGTTCCAGGCAAACCGGTTGAAGCTGCGCTACCGCGATGCTCATAAGAAAACGCAGTTGGCCCATACGCTGAACGGCAGTTCGCTGGCTCTGCCGCGTATCCTGGCGGCGTTGCTGGAGAACAACCAGACTCCGGAGAATATTCGTATCCCGGCGGCGTTGGCCCAATACACGCGTTTCGACCGGATCTGACGACCGGGTTTTAAAAACGGACGGCAGGCCTCGCGGGGCTGCCGTCCGTTTTTTTATGGGTATCCGACGTTCCTGTCGCGGCGGGCGGAGCAAACTCCGGTATGCGCCGTGGGCGTGCCGGAGTGAGTGCCGGTTTCGGAAGCGCGGGAACGGTTTTCCGCTTCCGGCGTTTCCGGCCGGGGCCGAATTACCGCACCGGAGTGTAGTCGATCGTCGATTCTTCGTCGGTCGCTTCCAGCTTGAAAATCACGGGACGCAGTCCGTCGTTGCAACTGCAGATCGCCATTCCCGGTTTCCGGATCCAGTCGCCGTAATAGAAAAGACCGTTTCCCGCTCCGTGGGCCAGGGCGAACGCGTATTGGTAGATCGCTTTCCACGCTTCGTCGCAGAATCCTTCGGGGCGGGCGTAATCCGCATAAAACGTTTGTCCCTGTTTCAGCATCGGGCATGCGGTCAGTCCTTCGGCCCCGTACTCTTTGGCCAGTTCTTCGTCCAGGGTGGTTTTCAGCACCGTTATTTTCACTTTTTTCATATCGGATCTGTTTTTGCCCTGCGTCGGGTAAGATCGTCTGTGCCGGCGGGGGCAGGATGCGTTTTCTTAAAAATAACGAATTTTGGGAAATTCTTTTTCAGGCTCCTTTGCAAACGGGTTGTTCCGGGAAGCGGTTATTTTTTGTCCTTTTTTTTGAACAGATAGGTCTTCGATTCGCTGTGGTCGAACAGCCGCTGGATGTTCCTGCGGTGGGTATACAGCAGCAACACCGCGATGACGCAACTGAATACGATCAGCGATACCGACCGTTCGCCGAATACGCCGATTACGAAGATCGGGAACGCGATCCCGGCGCTGATCGAACCGAGCGATACGTAGTGGGTGGTTACGAAGACGATCCCGAAAATCAGCAGGCACAACAACACGGCCGACGGATAGACGGCCAACACCGCTCCCGCCAGCGTGGCGACGCCCTTGCCGCCGCGAAACCCGGCGAACAGCGGCAGGATATGCCCGATCACGGCTGCCGCCACCAGCGCGATCTTCAGGTCGAACATCGCGTCGCTGCCGTTTTCGTAAGCGGTCAGGTGCGACAGCATCACCGCGACGAATCCTTTCAGCATGTCGATCCCGAAGACAGGAAGCGCCGCCCGCAGCCCCAGCACGCGCAGCGTGTTGGTCGCTCCGGCGTTATGGCTGCCGTGTTCGCGGACATCGATGCCGTAAAAGCGGCGGCCGATCCATACGGCGCTCGGAATGGATCCCAGCAGATAAGCAATGACGATTAAGGTTATATTGAGTACCATGATTTTTCGCGTTAAGCCGCAAAATTAGGCAAATAAAACGCATAAACGAAATCCGGAGTTTGGTTTTTAACAGAATTGATTACTTTTGTTATTTATTGGAACGAAAATAGAAAAAGGAGGAATGTTATGATTCCGAAAGTATACGACCGATGGCTTGCGAGACAGTCCGTCGTTTCGTGGATTTACGTGTTCGTCGGCAGTGTCGTGCTGTCCGCCGGGTTCGTGTTGTTTATGAACCCGTACCGCATCGTGCCGGGAGGGGTGTACGGCGCCGGCATCGTGCTGCACTATCTGTTTCCGTCGGTGCAGGTCGGGACGTTCGGCCTGATGCTCGACATCCCGCTGCTGCTGGTCGGGATGAAGGTATTCGGGCGGGCGTTCGGGGCGAAAACGATTTTTTCCGCGCTGTTGATCCCCCTTTCGATGAACGCGATGACGTGGCTTTTCGGCGAGAGTCCCGAAACGCTGTTCGGCGGAGCCATGAATCTGTCGCAGGACATGTTCCTGCCGTGTATCTTCGGCGGCGTGCTGATCGGCGCCGGAACCGGGCTGATCATCAAGTCGCACGCCACGTCGGGAGGCACCGACATCATCGCGAAGTTACTGACGCGCTACGCGCACATCCGCTTTTCGCGCGGAATACTGATCGTCGATTCGTGCGTCGTACTGTTCGGCATGATCGTTTTGGGAGACTGGCGCTTGCCGCTTTACTCGTTAGTCACTATCTTTGTCTCGTCGCGGGTCATCGACTATATCCTCGACGGCGCGAGCTACGACAAGCTGCTGTTCATCGTTTCCGACCGGCGCGAGCAGATCCGGGAATATATCCTCGAACGAATGGGACGCGGAGGCACTTACCTGAAGGCGTCGGGTTTGTACACCGCGCGGGATAAGGAGGTGATTTTCGTGGTGGTGAGCCGCGGCGAGGTGTCGATGGTGCGCAGTATGGTGCACGAGATCGATCCGACGGCGTTCGTCGTGATTGTCGATGCCGACGAAACTTATGGGGACGGTTTCAAGCCTTTCCCGCAAAAAGAGTAAACGATGGATTTCAATGCCGAAAATCTGAAAAAACTGCGGCCGTTGTCCGGCGATGGCAGTAAACTGTATATCGAAACCTACGGCTGTCAGATGAATGTCAGCGACAGCGAAGTGGTGCTGTCGATCCTGCAGCGCGACGGATACCGTTACACCGAGCGGATCGACGAAGCGGACGTGATCCTCGTGAATACCTGTTCGGTACGCGACAATGCCGAGCAGCGCGTCCTCGGCCGTTTGCGCGAGTTCAAGCCTTATAAGCGGCGTAAGAAAGCGTTGCTCGTCGGCGTGATCGGCTGCATGGCCGAACGGATGAAAGAGCAGTTGATGGAGCGCGAACAGTTGGTCGATATCGTGGCCGGGCCGGACTCTTACCGCGATCTGCCTCGGCTGCTGCGGCAGGCCGGCGACGGCAGCCGTTCGGTCAACGTGCTGTTGTCGCAGGAGGAGACTTATGCCGAAATCGCCCCGGTGCGGCTCGATAAGAACGGCGTCAGCGCTTTTATTTCGATCATGCGCGGGTGCAACAACATGTGTTCGTACTGCGTGGTTCCCTATACGCGCGGAGCCGAACGCAGCCGCGATCCGCGGACGATTCTCCGCGAAGCCCGCGAGCTGTTCGACGCCGGTTACCGCGAGGTGACGCTGCTCGGGCAGAACGTCAATTCGTACCGTTGGGAACAGGACGGGCATTCGACCGGCTTCGCCGCGCTGCTCGATGCGGTAGCCGGGATCGATCCGCTGTTGCGGGTGCGGTTTTCGACTTCGCATCCGAAAGACCTCAGCGACGAGGTGCTGCATGTGATGGCGCGGCGGGAGAACCTGTGCCGCGCAATCCACCTGCCGGCGCAGTCCGGCAGCACGCGGATGCTGGAGTTGATGAACCGAAAATACACCCGCGAGTGGTACCTCGGCCGGATCGCCGCGATCCGGCGTATCTTGCCCGACTGTGCGCTGTCGACCGATCTGATCGCCGGTTTCTGCACCGAGACCGATGCGGATCACCGCGACACGCTGTCGCTGATGCGGGAAGTCGGCTACGAATTTGCCTTCATGTTCAAATATTCCGAACGCCCGAATACCAAGGCGGCCCGCCGCTATGCCGACGACGTGCCCGATGACGTGAAGACGGCCCGACTGACCGAAATCATCGGCCTGCAGAACGAACTGTCGCTGCAAAGCAACCGCCGCGACGTGGGCCGCACGTTCGAAGTGCTGATCGAAGGCGTTTCGAAACGCAGCGACGACCGGCTGTTCGGCCGCACGTCGCAGAACAAAGTCGTCGTCTTCGACCGCGGCGACCGGCGGATCGGCGAATACGCGACCGTCCGGATCACCGATTGCAGTTCGGCCACGCTGATCGGCGAACTGCTTTAGCTCTTTTCGAAAGTCCCAAAACTGAAAAAACAGACCGGCGGAAAGCATGTCCCTGTCCTCCGGTTTTTTTAGTCTGCTTTTATATCTAAAAAAGCGGTCGGTTGATAGTTGTTGGTGCCACCTGGATCAGTCTGAGTTCTGTTCCTCCGCTACCGTTTATCGGATCATTCCAATCGATCAGGTAAATCTGTTTACCGGTGGTTTTGAGCGAGTCTGCCCACGCCCATGATTCTTCTTTCGTTTTGATGGATGCCAATTTGTTTTCCAGCGTGATCGGATTGAACGTATTGATAAACCGCAACATGGTTCGGGGTCCCGTGACGATTTCCATCTGATCTTTTGCGGGGTCTACCGGGCGGGTTTTGCTGAGTTCCGCCGGATTGAAACTGCAATGGAAAAAGAGTATGTAAATGTTTTTTTGTTTCGATTTCATTTCGAAACTGATCGGCCGATGCGCGAATAACGGGTCATTGTCGTTTTCAGCATCTTCGAATCTTTCGATGCCTTCCCGGGTGTCTTGTGTAGATGCGGAACAGTATAAATAAATCGCATCGCCTTTGACACGGGGTTGGGGTTCGACACCGAGTGCCGTGAATGCCGCTGAGCAAACGAATACAAATAGCAACCATGTTTTCATAATTCGACAGGCTCGTTTTTGTAAATATAATGAAAATCGGCAGAAAGAATCGCACCTTTCTGCCGATAGTTATCATTTAGTATTTAATTTGTTAGTAAGACGGACGGTTGGTAAGGGTAGGCCTTACCTGGATCAGTCTGAGTTCTGTTCCTCCGCTACCATTTATCGGATCATTCCAATCGATCAGGTAAATCTGTTTACCGGTTGCTTTAAGCGAATCCACCCAGGCCCATGATTCTTCTTTCGTTTTGAAGGATGCCAATTTGTTTTCCAGCGTGATCGGGTTGAACGTATTGATAAACCGCAGCATGGTTCGGGGTCCCGTGACGATTTCCATTTGGTCTTTCGCCGGGATTACCGGGCGGGTTTTGCTTAATTCGGTCGGATTGTAGTTGAAAAAAGCAAAATCAATATAAATATCTTTAGTTTTTGAAACCATCTGAAAAAAGATAGGTCTATGTACATAAAGCGGGTCATTGTCGTTTGCCGGATTTTCTCCTCTTTCGACGCCTTCGTCGGGATCGGTGCGTGAAGTACAATAGAAATAGATCGCATCGCCCTTGACACGCGGTTGGGGTTCGGCGCCGAATACCGTCAGTGCGGCCGGACAAATAAGTGCGAATAATAACAGAAGTTTCATAATCGAAACAATATAGGTAAATTTAATGAAACCGGCGGAAATGTACAACTCTTTCCGCCGGTAATTTTCAGTTAATTTACCGTTTGTCAGTAAAGGGGCCGATTGGTAGCGGTTGGTATTACTTGGATCAGTTTGATCTGTCCGTTACCGTTTTGATTAAAAGAGTCGTTCCAGTCCAATATGTAAATTCTTTTGCCGGTGGCCTTGACCGAATCCACCCATGTCCACGCCTCTTCTTTCGTACGGAACGAGGCCAGTTTGTCTTCCAAGGTAATGGGTTTTAGTTCATAGATAAATTTCAGCATACCACGCGACGTAATCATAATTTCCAATTGATCTTTTGCCGGATTCACCGAACGAATTTTGGCCAATTCCGTCGGATTGTAATTGTAATGATCGAAGCAAACGTAAATGTCTTTCGATTTTGAGTACATCGTAAAAAAGATAGGGCGGTGTACATAAAGAGGATCGTTATCATCTTCAAAATCTTCATCTCTTCGAATTCCGTCGTTTGTTTCGGCTACGGCCGAACAGAAAAAGTACATATCTTGTGCTCCTGCGCGAAGTTGAGGTTGGGCATATAGTATGTTGTTAAATGCCAGGAATATAATTGTTGAAATTAATAATCGTCTCATTGCAATTAAATGTTAATTCAATTTAGTAAATGATGTTTGAATTTTGAAAAAACTTCTTTATTTTATTTTGTTTCTTTTTCTGCTGATTTTGAAATATAGGAGAATTTATGGTTCCTGCATATTTCATCAGATCATATTCATCATTTGGCCGCCCCGGAAACATTTTTTTTAGCCATTCGACATAAATTCCGTCTTCGACCATTTGTCGATGATGGTCATCATTGTCGGAAGAAGTTGGTTTTGTCACACCGGCTTTCAAATACAGATGAAGATGATACAACTCATGCACCATAATGAGTTGCTCCGCAAAAGTTCCCTGCGGGATCTGAGACGCGTCCAGGTCTATATACCATTTTCCCGAATATGGATCTTTTGTTACATATCCGATGTTCGAGGGATATTTGAAGTTGCGGATGATAAATTTATCGTCTACGATGGCCGAGTTGATATAAATCAGTCGAAAATCGAGAGTCGTCTGAGCATTATTAAACAAATTTTTCCACCGGACATAGGTGGTTGACACCGTCGGATACGGAGTTCCCGGTTTCCAACTGAACGATTGCGGCGTTATGTTCCCTCCGGGAGTTCCACCTCCTCCGGTGGTACCCCCTCCGGTGCTGCCTCCCCCTCCGGTGCCGCCTCCGCTGCCCGTCGAGCACAGTCCGTTGCAATATCCGCCGTAAGGACAATTCGCATTGGTGCACGTCTTCGGGTTACATTTGCACGGATAGCTTTTGCAGACCGGGCAACAGACGCACTCCTGACTGTGGCAGACAGGGCAGGCTACGACTTCCACCGGTTTGCAGTTCGGATTCGGGCAGGAGCCGTTTACGATCTGCCAGTTACAATAGGCGCAATAGTAACGCGTTTCGTCCTGCTCTGAGTCCGCGCTCCGGGTCATCAGTTCCGCCCCCGGGGTTGCCAGGCGCAGCCGGTCGGTCACTTCGGACGAATCCGTCGGTTGCTCTGACTCGGGAATACGGAGATGTACCTGGCAGTGCGATCCGTTCCGGTGTAAAAAAGCCGTAACATATTCGCCCGTCACGTCGGAAATCACTACGTATCCGCTGTATTGCCGATCCATCATAAACCGATAAGGATGTTTTTGACCCTTGCGTTCCCGAGCGCATGTCGGGTCGGGTATAAAGGTAGCCACAAAATAAAAAATGTCGTCGGTTTCGATGTTTTTTTTGATCACCAGGTTGCTGGTGATCGCTACCGGCGAAACGCCGCCTGGTCGATCGCCCGTCAGATGCGACTCGCACCAGCCCAGCAAAGGTCCGCCTCTCGTTTCCAACGGAATCTCCATTGTGACGCAAAGGTCGTTTTCGTCCGTTTGCCTCAGGTCGTTCCATAAAGGCGTAAATACCTCCTGAGACTCCGGTTGTTCGCAAATCGACGATTTTGTCTGCATGGGGTGCGTGTGTCGAAACGAGACCGCCCGCAAATCTTCTGCGGTTCGTTCGAAATAGGAACGGGCCTCTTGGGGGGAGAATTTTGAAGAAGAGTTCGTTGCGCTTGGAAATTCTGCATTATCATACGGATCGCTCTGGCAACTGCAAATAAAAATAAGTGCGATTATACAGCTTAATCGCCATTTTTTTTGATTCATTGATTTTGAATTTGAATTTTAGATAATAAATAACAGTGGATATTCCTTTGTTCCTGCATATAATGGTTTTATGTCATATACACCTCCTTTTTTATATAATTTGGATCAATATATGGAAAAACAAGGAGAAATCAATTAATTATGGCGTAAAAAGATGTTAAAATGTGTTTTTTAGGGTGGAATAGTATTTCTTATAGTATCCGTGCGACGGCGGTTGTTATCGCCGGACGAGAAAATGGTTCCGGGATTGGTCCGCATGTTTCGCAAAAAAGCCGCTCTCCAATCGGAGAACGGCTTTTTATCTGTTCTAACCTCGTTGCGTTTAGAACGGCAGGTCGTCTACTTCGGCGGACGAACTCGTCGAGGCCGGTTCGTCGGAAGCGAATGCGTCCATCGGCGGCAGCCCGTCGGCTACCGGAGCCTGCGGCTGCGGTTGCTGGGCCGCTTTGCGGGTGATTCTCCACGCGCGCGCTTCGGTAAACCAGCGGCCGTTGTATTCGCGCGATTCGACGTTGGCCGAAACGGCGACCGATTCGCCCGGTTGCAGCGTGCCGGCTTCCTGCGCCTTGTCGCCCCAGAACCCGACGCACAGTTTGCGGTTGAACTCGCCGGGCAGTTCGAATACCACCTCTTGTTTCATCCATTCGCCGCGGGCGCTCGTTCCCTTGACGAGCGGAAGTACCCGCCATACGGTTCCTTCGAATTCCATTACGCTTGGTCTTTAAAGATTTCGATGTTCAGAATCAGGTCGCCCTGGCGGATCTGGTCGATCACGTCGAGCCCTTCGACCACGCGGCCGAAACAGGTGTGCACGCCGTCCAGGTGCGCCGTATTCGTGCGGTTCATGCAGATGAAAAACTGCGATCCGCCGGTGTCCTTGCCGCGATGCGCCATCGACAGTACGCCCCGGTCGTGATACTGTTTGCCCGCCGATGTCTCGCACTTGATCGTATAGCCCGGACCGCCGGCTCCGGTTCCCTGCGGACAGCCGCCCTGGATCACGAAATCGGGAATAACGCGGTGGAACGTCAGCCCGTCGTAAAAGCCCGATTCGGCCAGTTTGCAGAAATTGTTCACCGCGATCGGCGTTTCGTTGTCGTAAAACTCGACGGTCATATCCCCCTTCTCGGTATGTATGATTCCTTTTGTCATGGTTTATTTTTTGTTATCGGTAATTGGTCAAGTCAAAGGTAAGGCTTTACCGGCTGAATTCCAAACCGGCCGGGCCGGGCGCTATTCGGCCGCCGTCGCCGGTTCCCGTTTGCGCAGGTTCATCCGCGGCGCCCGTTTGAATTCTTTGGTGCGGTCGAACAAGTAGCGGTAAGTCGTGTGCATTTTGTGCTTCTGGGCGCAGACGTAATTCTCGACCATCCGCATCATCACCGGGTTGAAGTCGCCGATCCATGCCAGTTCGAGGCTTTTATACCTGAATTTGATCTTTTTCGCCACGTCCTGTTCGAACGTGTAGATCATGCCCGATTCGATCCCTTTCCCCTGGAATTCGGGAACGACGCCGAAGATGAGGGCGAAGATGCGCGTCGCTTTTTTCGTCACCTTCAACCGCCACAGGAAGCGGAATTTCTGCAATAGGCCGAAACGCCCCTTCAGCGGCCCGATCACGCCGTTCAGGTCGGGAATCATCAAAAAGAAGCCGATCGGCCGGTCGTCGTAGTAGGCGAAATACATCAGGTGTTCGTCGATGATCGGCCGCATCTTTTTCAGCAGGGCGAAAGCGTGTTCGCGGTCGATCGGTTTGACGCCCGAGAATCCCGCCCATCCTTTGTTGTAAACCTCCAGGAAGTCGTCGGCGTATTTTTCGATCCGGCGCTTGTCCATGTGCTCGAACCGGTAGCGCGGCTCTTCCTTCAGCCGTTTGACCCGTTCGTAAACGTTTTCCGGAAACAGGCCTTCGGCCAGTTCGCGCAGGTAGGTGTGCTGGTTGAAATAGTTTTGGAAGCCGTAATTCTCGAACAGGCGGACGTAGTATTCGAAGTTGTACGGGTTGCAGTACAGCGGCGTGAATTCGAATCCCTTTACCAGCAATCCCCACCACGAATCGCGGTCGCCGAAGTTGATCGGGCCGTCCATCGCCTCCAGGCCGCGAGCGGCGAGCCAGTCGCGCGCCGCGTCGAAAAGCAGGTCGGCTACCCGTTGGTCGTCGATCGATTCGAAAAATCCGCAGCCGCCGGTCGGCTGGTATTCCGACGCTTTGACCAACTCGCGGTTGTAGAAGGCGGCGATGCGTCCGACCGCGCGGCCCCGTTCGTCGAGTGCGATCCAGCGGATCGCTTCGCCGTCGTGCAGCAATTCGTTGGTCTGCGGGCGGAACCGGTTTTCGATGTCGCTGTCCAACGGGCAGATCCAGTGCGGTTCGTCGCGGTAAAGCCGTTTGGGCAGGTCGAGAAATTCACGCGCAGCCCGCCGCGAGGTGACTTCTTCGAGCGTATAGTTAGCCATAGGGTTGTTCGATAGTTTGTGCAAAGGTAAAAAAAGTTCCAAAAAATGCGTAAGTTTGTTTCGCACTATTCGGATAAGATTATGACACAGGATACCATCGGCCGGATCACGGCCGACACGACGATCGACTACGGCAACCTGATGCGGCGGCGCATCCGCAAGGTACTGCTGATCGGAAGCAGTTACGATGCGTTCACGCTTGAGGAGGACGGCCGGATCGACGTGCAGATCAGCAACGAGTACATCGATCTGAACCTGAGCAATCCGCCGTCGTTCCGGCGCGTCAGTTCGTCGGTCGAAGCGCTCGAATTGTTGCGCGACGATCCAGGATTCGATTTGGTAATCAGTATGTTCAATGTCGGCGAGATCGACGTTTTCCACCTGTCGAAGCTGATCCGCGAACAGCAGCCGGACATTCCGATCGTGCTGCTGACCAATTTTTCGCGCGATATCGGGATGCGGATCGAGAACGAGGACACGTCGGCCATCGATTACACGTTCTATTGGCACGGCAATCCCGACCTGATCCTGACGATCATCAAGCTGATCGAAGACCGGATGAACGCCGACAACGACATCCTGCAGGTCGGCGTGCAGTCGATCTTGCTGGTCGAAGACTCGGTGAAGTACTATTCGACCTACCTGCCGACGATCTACAAGCTGGTGTTGCAGCAGAGCCGCGAATTCGCGAAGGAGGCGCTCAACGAGCAGCAGCAAAAGCTGCGCAAGCGCGCCCGGCCGAAGATCCTGCTGGCGACGAACTACGCGGAGGCGGTCGAACTGTATGAAAAATACAAGAACAACCTGCTGGGGGTGATTTCCGACGTCGGTTTCGTTATTCACAAGGACGATCCGGCGTCGAGCGAAAAGCTGGATGCGGGAATCGACCTCTGCAAGCTGATTAAAAAAGATAATCCGCAAATGCCGTTCCTGCTGCAATCGTCGCAGGAGAGTATGCGCGCGACGGCCGAGGAACTGGGCGTCGGCTTTATCGCGAAGTATTCGAAGACGCTGTTGATCGAACTGAGCGACTACATCGGCGAGGAGTTTTCGTTCGGCGATTTCGTGTTCAAGGATTTGAAGACGGGAACCGTGATCGGCCGCGCCCGCGACCTGCGCGATCTGCAACAGTTGGTTATGGAGATTCCCGAGGAGGTGCTGTTCTATCACGGCGAACGCAACCGGCTGTCGAAGTGGATGTATGCCCGCGGGCTTTTTTCGTTGGCGGCGACGGTGCGCAAGCTGCACAACGGTTCGTTCGACTCGATCGACCGGATGCGCGAATTCATCGCGCAGGCGATCCGCGAATACCGCATCCTGCAGGGATACGGCGTGGTGGCGCGTTTCGACCCCGACACGTACGACAATTACATCGGTTTCGCCCGGATCGGCAACGGTTCGCTCGGCGGTAAGGCGCGCGGACTGGCCTTTATGAACAGTATGCTGCATAAGTACCGCTTTTACGACAAGTACGAGGGCGTGCGGATCTACCTGCCGCGGACGCTGGTGATCGCCACCGACTGTTTCGACGAGTTCATCCGCGAGAACGGCCTGCAATACGTGATCAACTCCGATATCTCCGACGACGAGATACTTTCCGAATTCGTCAGCTCGCGGCTGCCCGAGTCGCTGGTCGACGACCTGCGAATCTTCATCCGCCACTCGTCGAAACCGTTGGCCGTGCGGTCGAGTTCGAAACTGGAGGACTCGCACTACCAGCCTTTTGCCGGTATCTATTCGACTTATATGATTCCGATGACCAGCAACGAAGACCAGACGCTGCGACTGCTCGGCAAGGCGATCAAGAGCGTTTATGCGTCGGTCTATTTCGCATCGAGCCGCGCCTATATCCAGGCGACGGCCAACCTGCTGAGCGAGGAGAAGATGGCCGTCGTGATCCAGGAGGTGTGCGGGACGGCCGACAGCGGGTATTTCTTTCCGACGATTTCCGGCGTGGCCCGTTCGCTGAATTTTTATCCGATCGGCGACGAGAAGCCGCAGGACGGTATCGTGAACCTCGCGTTCGGGCTCGGCAAGCTGGTTGTCGACGGCGGTCAGACGCTCCGCTTTTCGCCCCGTTATCCGAAAAACGTATTGCAACTTTCGACGCCCGAACTGGCGTTGAGCGAGACGCAGCGCGAGATGTATGCGTTGAACTTGAAGCCCGAAGAGTTCAAAACGTCGATCGACGACGCGGTGAACCTGCAGCGTTTCGAGATCAACAAGGCGAAGCATTTTCGCAACATGCGTCATGTCGCTTCGACCTGGGATATGCAGAATCAACGCATTACGGACAGTACGTTCGAAGACGGGCGCAAGATCGTCACCTTCTCGCGAATCCTGAAATACGATACGATCCCGCTGGCGCAGATCGTCTGCGACCTGCTCGAAATGGGCGAAAAAGAGATGCGTTGCCCGATCGAAATGGAGTTTGCCGTCGATATGGACGTGCCGTACGGCACGGATTGCGTGTTCAATTTCCTGCAGATACGTCCGATCGTCGATACGCAGTCGAACGTTTCGCTCGACTGGTCGGAGGTATCCCCCGACGGCGCGCTGGTCTATGCCGAACACGCTCTCGGGCTCGGCGCGATCGGCGACGTATGCGACGTGGTTTATATTCGCAACGAGGCGTTCGATTCGGCGCGCACGCAGCAGATCGCCGACGAGATCGGCGCGCTGAACAACCGGATGCGCGCAGAAAAGCGTTCCTACGTGCTGATCGGTCCCGGACGCTGGGGGTCGAGCGACCCGTGGCTCGGCATTCCGGTCAAGTGGACCGCGATTTCGGAAGCGAAAGTGATCGTCGAGTGCGGGCTCGAAAATTTCCGCGTCGAACCGAGTCAAGGGACCCATTTTTTCCAGAACCTCACGTCGTTCGGCGTCGGCTACATGACCATCAGCCCGTTCCTCGGCGACGGAGCGTTCGACGCGGCTCAGTTGGACGGCGAACAAGCCGTCTACGAGAGCGAATTGGTGCGGCATGTCCGTTTTACGGAGCCGCTGTACATTTACGTCGACGGCCGCAAAAACAAAGGCATCATCCGCAAAGGATGACCGGAAGGATAAAGAGGCCGGGAACGGGCCGGGAAGCGTCAGATGTAGATTTCGCCTTTGAGATAGAGTTCGGCCCGGCCGCTGATTTCGACCCTTTCGCCGAGGACTCTGCACCGTAAGTAACCTTTCCGGGCGGACAGTTGTATCGCCGACAGTTCGGTTTTGCCGTACTTTGCGGCCCAGTACGGGGCGAGGGTCGTGTGCGCCGATCCGGTGACGGGATCTTCGGCGACTCCCGATTGCGGAGCGAAAAAACGGGATACGAAATCCGCCTTTTCGCCTTTTGCCGTAACGATGACCCCCCGGGCTTTCAATTTTGCGATGGATTCCAATCGCGGTTCGATGTTGGCGACATCGGCTTCGTTCGCGAAAACCAGCATGTAATCGGTTCTTCCTTTATAGGTCCCGACCGGTTTTTTATCGAAGCAGTTCAGGAGTTCGTCCGAAACCGGAACTTCGTGCGGTTCGTCGGCCGGAAAGTCCAGCGTCAGGCCGTCCGGTTTTTTGCTCACCTGCAATTCCCCGCTCCGGGGCGAGTAGAAACGGATCGGGGTTTCTCGCCGATCTTCGTATTCGAACAGGACGTGGGCCGCCGCCAACGTGGCGTGACCGCACAGGTCTACCTCGGTGTTCGGCGTAAACCATCTGATTTCGTACCGGTCGCCCCGGCCGACGTAAAAGGCCGTTTCGGCGAGGTTGTTTTCCATCGCGATTTTCTGCAAGAGGTCGTCGCTTATCCAACTGTCCAGCGGGCAGACGGCCGCCGGGTTGCCCGTGAATAACTTTTCGGCGAATGCATCGACCTGGTATAGTTTATACGTATTCATCGTTGTTCGGAACTTCCGGTTCGCTATGCATGTTTTTGCAGCACCATTTTTTTGTCCACGCACCGGGGAAGCTCCCGCTCGTAGTGCGTCACGTAGATCATCGTCTTGTCCGGCCGGCGGCAGAAAGCCTCGATCACGGCGCGGGCGCGCTCCTTGTTGTAGCAGTCGAGTCCGTGCAACGGTTCGTCGAGGATCAGCAGGTCGGGGTCTTTGACGAAGGCGCGCGCCAGCAGCAGCAGTCGCTGTTCGCCCGACGACAGTTTCACGAACGATTTATCCCGCAGTCCGCCCATTTCGAACGTCTTCAGCCACTCTTCGCAGACGGCCCGCTGGTCGTCGTTCGGAGTCAGGTACAGGCCGATCGAATCGAAAAATCCGGACGCCACGATGTCGATCGCCGGGATATTCTTGATGTACGAGCGGTGCATCTCCGGCGAGACGTAGCCGATGTGCTTTTTGATATCCCAGATGCTTTCGCCCGATCCGCGTTGCCGTCCGAACAGCACGATGTCCTGGGCGTAGGATTGCGGGTTGTCGGCGCAGATCAGGCTCAGCAGCGTCGATTTGCCGGAGCCGTTGGCGCCGGTCAGCGTCCATTTGTCGCCGCCCCGGATTGTCCAGTTTACCGAGTCGAGCACCGTCCGTTCGCCGTAGCGGATCGTAACGTTGCGCAGCCGCACCACTTCGTCGCAATGCAGCGGTTCGGCGAGGGGAGGGGGTAGTTGGATCGGCTGCCGTTCGTAAGCGGCGGTCATTTCGGCCCGGCGTCGCGAGAACGGTTCGTCGCGCAGGAACGTTTCGCGGGTCTGCTTCGCGCCGCACCGCATACCGTCCACCGTGCAGACGTGCGTGACGAACGACGGGATGTCGGCCGGGGACGAGACCGACAGCACGATTTGTACGTCCGACCGTCGGGTCAGCGTGACGAACAGCTCTTCGAGCGTTCGGCGCGCCTCGACGTCCAGTCCGATGAACGGGCTTTCGACGACCAGTACGCGCGGCGCGGCCAGCAGCATTTTGGCGATCTGGAATTTTCGCAGCTCGCCGCTCGACAACAGGATGATCTGTTTTTGCAACATGCCGCGGATGCCGAGCAGATCGAAGATCCGTTCGCGTTCCAGCGGGTCGCAGGTCACGCGGTCGAACATTTCCGAGGCCAGCGGCGCGCTTTCGCGGTCGGTGGCGTTCCACCGCTGCTGGTAATAGTATTCTCCGTCGGCGCTGCCGTAAGCGTCGCGGAATGTGATGTAGCGGATGTGCTGCGACGCACGGTTGTCGTCCGAGCGGAAATCGTAGTTCAACTTGCCTTCCGCGAGGTAAAGGTTGCCCAACAGCGTTTCGATTAGGATCGTTTTGCCGCTGCCGTTGAGCCCCATGACGGCGATATGCTCCCCGGCTTCGAGCGTGAAATTGACGGGCGTGCGGAACCGCCGGCTTTCGTCGCGGACGACTCCGTTTTGCAGTGCTATGATCGGTTGTTCCATCGTTTTCCGGTTTGGTCGCCGCAAAGGTACGCAAAAATACCCGACGATGACCGGAAGGCGGAGCGCGCGGGATTATATTTTACAGTTCGTATAGACCGCCGCCCGTTCGGCGCGGCGGAGGATGTACCCCGCGGGATATTCCGCTCCCTGCGGGCCGTCTATTTTTTGCAGGATTTCCGCCTTTCCGGGGCCGATGACCGGAAACAGCAGTTCCGCCCCGTTGAGGATCAGCGGGCCGGTCATCGTGATCCGCCACTGACCGGTGACCGGATGCCGCGATACCGCGTAACAGGCCGGGTCGGTCAGTAATCCGGGCGTGTGCGGGAAGATCGAAGCGGTGTGGCCGTCGTCGCCGATGCCGAGGACGACCGCATCGAAGCGCGGCAGTCCGTCTTGTAGCGGCAGTTCGGCCCGGACGGCCGCCGCGTAGCGCCGGGCTTCTTGTTCGGGATCCTCTTCGCCCCGTATCCGGAACAGGTGGTTGTCGGGGATGCCGATCTTTTGAAACAGCAGTTCGTCGGCATATTTGAAATTGCTTTCCGGGTCGTCCGGCGGGACGCATCGTTCGTCGACCCAATAGAAGCGCAGCCGTGACCACGCGATTTTCCGTACGTATTCCTGCGCCCAGAGCCGGAATAGCAGTTTGGCCGTCCCGCCGCCCGAGAGGGCGATGTGGAACGGACCGTCCGTTTTTTGCCGGACCGCTGCGGCCAGTTGTTCGGTCATTGCCTGCAGTGCGTCGTGCACGCAGTCGAAAGAGAGCATTTCCATAGCGTGTTTATTCCTGAAAAATGGATTCGTCCAGGGTACAATTCTCATCCGGCCGGTCGTTGCCGTCTTCGAGCAGTTGCTGCGGGTCGGGCCCTTCGGTCAGCACCGGATAGGTCAGCAGGCCCCGCTGCGGGTTTTGCTTCCAGGCCCGCAGGATCGGGTCAATGAACTGCCAGCTCGCTTCGAGCGAGTCGCGGCGGGCGTACAGCGTCGAGTCGCCGAGCATCACGTCCAACAGCAGCCGTTCGTAAGCGTCGGGCAGGTAGTCCGACGACAGCGAGTCGTAGCGGAAATCCATGCTGACCTGCCGTACGCTCAGTCCCGCGCCGGGCATTTTCAGTCCGAATTTCAGCGAGATGCTCTCGTCGGGCTGGATACGCAGCGTGAGCTTGTTGCACGAACGCCCGGAGCACTGGCCCGAAAAGAGTTGCGTCGGCGTCGATTTGAAGTGGATCACGACTTCGGACTGTTTTTTCGACAGCCGTTTGCCGGTATGGAACAGGAACGGTACGCCGCCCCAGCGCCAGTTGTCGATAAAGAGTTTCATCGCCACGAAAGTCTCGGTCGTCGAATCCGGAGCGACGTTTTTCTCTTCGCGGTATCCCGGGACGTATTGCCCGTCGATTTCACATCCGGTGTATTGAGCCCGCAGCACGTTGCGCCCGATTTCGGCCGGCGTGTAACGGCGGATGGCGCGGAACACTTTGACGATCTCGTTGCGGATCGGTTCCGGTTCGAAAACGGCCGGCGGCTCCATCGCGACGAAAGCCATCAACTGCAGCAGGTGGTTCTGGATCATGTCGCGCAGCGCTCCGGCGCTTTCGTAATACGGGCCCCGGTTTTCGACGCCGAGGGTTTCGGTCGCGCTGATCTCGACGTAGTCGATGTAGTTGCGGTTCCACAGCGGCTCGAAAATGCCGTTCGAGAAACGCAGCACCAGGATGTTTTGCACCGTCTCTTTGCCGAGATAGTGGTCGATCCGGTAGATTCCGTTTTCTTCGAATACCCCGCGCAGCAGTTCGCTGAGCCGGCGCGCCGATTCGAGGTCGGTGCCGAACGGCTTTTCGACAACGATCCGTCGCCATCCTTTTTTCGTTGCGGCGACGTTCAGCCCGGCTTCTTTCAGTCCGGCCGGGATCGTTTCGTACAGTACCGGCGGCGTGGCCAGGTAATAGACGACCCGGTCGGGCGAGCCGAGCGTTTCCAGCAGTTCGCCGATGCGGTTTTTCAGGTTGCCGTAAGTGGCGTATTCGGTCGGTTCGAAACTGACGTAATGAATCATCCGGAGAAATTCGTCGATCTGTCCGTCGTCGTACGACGCGCCTTTGGCGCTCCGGCGGATGCCTTCGCGCTGCTGCTGCCGGAACGTGTCGTCGGTATATTCGCTGCGCGAGGCGCCCAGGATCGCGAACCGTTTCGGCAACAGCCCCCGCACGTAGAGTTCGAACAGCGACGGCATCAGCTTGCGCCGGGTCAGGTCGCCCGATGCCCCGAAGATGACGAGTAGTTGGTTATCCGCTTTTTTCATAGTGTCTTGTGCTATACGTTGTAACTGCCCGACGAGGTCTTGCCGCCCCGGCCGGTCCAGTCGTTGTGGAAAAACTCCCCGCGCGGCGCGTCGGTGCGTTCGAAGGTGTGCGCGCCGAAGTAGTCGCGCTGCGCCTGGATCAGGCTGGCCGGCGAGTCGGCCGTCCGCAGGCCGTCGAAATAGCTGAGCGCCGAGCCCATGCACGGCAGCGCCGTTCCGCCGAGAGCCCCCGCTGCGACGACGCTGCGCCATGCGGGCAGCGCGGCGGTGATTTTGTCGCGGAAAAAGTCGTCGAAAAGCAGGTTTTCGAGCAGCGGGTTTCGGTCGTAGGCTTCGGTGATCTTTTCGAGGAACGCCGAACGGATGATGCATCCCTTGCGCCAGATCCGGGCGATCGTGCCGCAGTCGAGATCCCACCGGTAATGGGCCGAAGCGCGTTGCATCAGCGAGAATCCCTGCGCATAAGAGATCAGCTTGGCGGCATACAGCGCGTCGCGTATCGCTTCCGCCTGGACGGCTTTCTCGTCGTCCGGTTCGCGGCCGGTCATCGCGTTGAGGTCGGTACGCGCGTCCGGATAGAGCCCGCTCGCCGTGATCCGCGCTTCTTTCATCGACGAGATCAGCCGCGCGTAGACCGCTTCGGTAATCAGCGTGAGCGGGTCGTTTTCGTCGACAGCCGTGACGACGCTCCACTTGCCGGTGCCTTTCTGTCCCGCCACGTCGAGTATGCGGTCGATCAGATAGCCTCCTTTCGGGTCTTTAAAATGGACGATCCGGGCGGTGATTTCGATCAGAAAGCTGTTCAGTTCGCCTCGGTTCCATTCGGCGAATACGCGGTGCATCGTTTCGGGATCGAGCTGCAAGCTGTTTTTCAGCAGTGCGTAAGCCTCCGCGATTAGCTGCATATCGCCGTACTCGATGCCGTTATGCACCGTTTTGACGAAGTGCCCGGCTCCGCCGCTGCCGATCCATTCGCAGCACGGGGTGCCGTCGTCCAGCTTCGCGGCGATGCCCTGCAATACGTCTTTGACCAGCGGCCATGCTTCCGGCGTACCTCCCGGCATGATCGACGGGCCGTGCAGGGCCCCTTCCTCCCCGCCGGAGATCCCCGCTCCGACGAAATACAGTCCCCGGTTTTCGACCTCTTTCACGCGCCGGGCCGTATCCTGAAAGGCGGAGTTGCCTCCGTCGATAATTACGTCTCCCGGTTCCATCAGCGGCGTCAATTGCGCGATCAGTTCGTCGACCGCTTCCCCGGCCCGCACCATCATCATGATCCGGCGCGGACGCCTGACCGATCCGACCAACTCGCGAATCGAGTGCGTGCCCGTGAACCGTTTCCCGTTGCCGCGTCCTGCGACGAAACGGTCGACGACGCCTTTTTCGCCCGGCGCCGTCCGGTTGTAGACCGACACGCTGAATCCTTTGCTTTCCATGTTCAGCGCGAGGTTTTCACCCATTACGGCCAGGCCGATCAGTCCGATATCCGTTTTTTCCATAGTTTTCGTGAGTTTTGAATTTGCGAAGCCTTGCGGCCGCATAGCGTTTCTATACAAATATCATACTTTTTTCGGATCAAACCTTCTGATCTTTCAGAAAAAACGGCGGATTCTCAATTCGATAGCAAAATAAAGTCCCGGTGGAACGATGCCGTCGGGACTTGCGCGAATTCGTGTGAATTATGGAACGGCGAATTCAGACCGCTTCGCGGGTCGTGTGACCGGCGGTCGTGAAATCCATCTCGGCGACGCGCGCGAGCGCGAAATGCCGCAGGACGGTCTGCCGCTGTGCGGCATCGGCGACGAACAACGCGGTGGAGAGCACCTCGCTGTCGAGGGCGGACGGAGCCGCTACCGAGACGATCCGGTTGTCGGTGACCGGTTTTCCGGTTCGCGGCGAACGGATATGTCCGCGGTTCGACGGCAGGTTGCCCGACGAGGAGAGGCAGAGGTCGTTCAGTCCGAAGAAGGTCATGTTCTCGCCGCGCCGTAACGGGTTCTCTACGCCGACCTGCCAACTGTCGCCGGACGGGTGGCAGCCGATCCCGCAGACCGAACTATTGCCGAAATTGACCAACGCGGTCGTGATTCCGGCGTTTTTCAACATGCCGAGAGCCTGTTGCAATGCGTATCCCTTGCCGTATCCCCCGAAATCGAAAATTGCGTCCGGACGCAGTTTGACGACCGCTTCGCAGGCGGGGTCGACCGCGAAACAAGACTCCCCCGGCAAGTATTCCGGCGTTTGGATCGCAATATCGAACGCCCCGCCGGTCATTTCGCGGTAACGCAGCGCATCGGCGAAAATCCCGAGCAACTCCGGATCGGCCGGGCATTTGTCATAGAACGTGTTCTGATTGATCTGCCACACGTCGCTCGCTTCGTCGAACCGGTTCAGGCGGTTCTCGATCCTCCGGATCTCCGCGGCGATGTCGCGGCACAATGCTGCAGCTTCATTTTCAGTCGGGCCGACCGTCAACAGGTCGAACCGGCTGTGCATCGCTTCGAACCATCCGTAGAACAGACCCGTTCCGTTCTGCATTTGCCGGAACGTATGGCTGACCGCATCTCCCATCCGTTACGCTTTCGCTTTTTCGTTACGTTTGCGGCAGCCGCCTTTCCCGCACACGAGTCGCAGGACGAGCCTGCCTGCCCAGCGGATCGGGATCAGCACGGCGTAAAGCAGCACGGACAACGGCAAGATTACGTACCACAACGACAGAAGTTCGCTCCAACTGGTTCCGTACTGGACGATGGCATAAGCGTTCCATGCCGTCAGCGCGGCTACGCAGCAGATCCATACGATTATTTCCCGGCGGATTTGCCGCCCCTTGATTACGATATCTTTCATAGTTCGTCGCTTTTGCGGTTACAGATAGTCGATGCGGTACTCTTCCGGGAACAGAATTTCCCGTTTCTCTTCGATGGCTTGCAGCCCGAGCAGCGACAGCACGGTCGCGTAGTAGCCCTCCTCGGCGATCATCGGCGGTTGTTCTCCGGTGATCGCGGCTTCGACGAACGCATCGACCGTGAAGCCGGTGCCGTCCAGGAAGTCGCGTTTCTTGCCGATGATGTATTCGCCGTGGTTCTTGCGGGCGATCTCGGGGTCCCAGCTCGGGCCGGCGAAAGAGACGGAGCTGAAAATATCCTTCTCGATGTTGTTGATCATCTGCAAGAATCCGGGCATCGGCGGCGTCTTTTCGAAATAGTATTTGCCGACTTCGGGTTCGAGGGTTCCCAGGTTGCCCATAATCTGCTCTTCGAGCCCGTAGAACTGGTTTGATATGATCGAGTCGAAGGACATCCGCTTGCCGTTTTTGTACGTATACATCACGCCGACATTGTCCTCCACTTCGCGGCCGTCTTTCCAGTAGGTGATTCCCCCCTGTCCGTAGATCCGTTCGGGCAGCTCGCGCCAGATCCACGTTCCCATTTGGATCTGGTGGCAGCCCAGTTCGGTCATCAGGCCGCCGGAGTATTCCTTGTAGTGCCGCCAGTTGATTTTACGCTCCAGTTCGGGCGACGGGACGGGCCTGCGCCAGTCGCCGTTGCGGTTCCAGAACGTTTTGATCCCCTGTATTTCGCCGAACATTCCCGAACGGATCATTTCGATCGCCTTCAGGTAGACCGGGTCGAAAAGCCGCTGTTGGTCGACGAAAAAAACATGCCCCGTCCGTTTATGGGTCTGGTACATCGTCAGCGTGTCCGGCAGCGTCCGGGCCATTGATTTTTCGCAGAAAACGTGCTTGCCCGCTTCCATCGCGGCGCCGGCGATTTCGAGGTGCGTATGCAACGGGGTGGCGATTACCACGCCGTCTACGTTCGGGTCGTCGATCACCTGCCGGTAATCCGCGCAGGTTTTCGCGCTCGGCGCGATCTGACGGCCCAGGTCGAGCCACGGCTCGTAATTGTCGCACAGCCATACGACTTCGGCCTTCGGGTTCATTACCAGGAAATTGAGCAGGTAGCGTCCCCGGTCGCCGGTGCCGATCACCGCGATCCGGGTTTTGTGTCCCGTCGTGGCTTTCCGCTTGTCCTCGGCCATTCCCGACAGCCACGGGAAAGAGGAGAGCAGGGCTGTGGTGCCCGCGACGAATCCGAGCTCTTTCAGGAAGTCCCGGCGGTTTATTTTCTCGTTGTTCATGGTTTCTTCGGATTGCAGCGGGGGCCTATTGTATCGGCCCCGATTACAAATGTACTTTTTTTATTAAAATTTAAAAACTTTGCCGCCTGCCAGCACTTCCTGGTGCTCTTCGTCGAACGTGACGTATTGTTTGGTGCGCAGCGCGGCATTGACCATGATGCAGGCCGACGAATGGTCGTAGGCCGCTTCGACCGGAGCGTTCGTTTTTTCGCCGCTGCGGATGCACTCCATCCAGTTGCGGACGTGAACCGAGGTCATCGGGTCTACGCCGGTCACTCCGGCCGTGGCCACTTTCATCGTCGATTTCAGATCGAGCGGCGCGAGCTGATTCGCATGCATACCCATCGCTTTGGCTTCTCCTTCGGTCAGACCGCCGTTCGGGGTGATCTTGTTGGTGTCGAGGTTCAATTCGCCGCCGTTCGAGTAGTAGATCTCCTTGACGCTGCCGGCGCTGTTCGTAAAACGCGAGGTGTATTGTACGAGGAATCCTTTCTGCGGGTCGTCGGCCGGACCGTAGTCCATCACGGCGGTCATCGTGTCGAAATTCGTGCGGCCGTCGTGCCACAGGTAGATGCCGCCGTTGGCCGTTACGCTGCGCGGGTGTTTCAGTCCGGTGAACCAGTGCACCGTGTCGATCTGGTGCGCCATCCACTGGCCGGGGATTCCCGACGAATAGGGCCAGAACAACCGATATTCGAGGTATTTGCGCGGGTCGAACGCTTCGAACGGGCGGTTGCACAGGAAGCGAATCCAGTCGAGGTCTTCTTCCCTGCACTTCGGAACGAGCGACGGACGGCGCCAGCGGCCCGGCTGGTTGACGTTCCACGTCATTTCGCACATCACGATGTCGCCGAATTGGCCCGAGCGGATGTAGTCGTTCGCCGCGTGGTAGTTCGGCGCGCTGCGACGTTGCGAACCGACCTGGAATATGACGCCCGCCTTTTCGACGGCGGCTCTCGCGCGGCGGTTGTCCTCCATCGTTTCGGCGAACGGTTTTTCGACGTAGATATGCTTGCCGTGTTCGGCCGCCTCGACGGTGTGCGTGGCGTGCGCGAAGTCCGGCGTGGAGATGATTACCGCGTCGATGTCCTTGTCCTTGTACATCTCTTCGTTGTTGCGGTATCCTTTGACCTTGTGCCCGATTTTCTCTCCCACGACCTGCACGCCTTCATCGCGGCGCAGGCTCCAGATGTCCGACACGCCGATCATGTCGAAGTTCAGTTCCTCGCGGTGATCCGTAAAACCGGGCAACAGCGAACTGCGGAACCGGTCGGAGAAACCGACCACCGCCACGTTGACGCGGTCGTTGGCGCCTTTGACGCGCGCATAGCTTTTCGGACTGAGGATGAAATTGCCCATTACGGCTCCGGCCGATACGAGACCCGCTTTCTTTAGAAATTCCCGCCTGGATATTTTTTCGTTCATGATCGTTTTAGGTTAGTTGTTTCAGTTATAAGTCGTTCATTTGTTTGCGGAGCTCCGCGACAGCTGTCGGCAGTTGCGCTCCGAAATCTTTCCACATGCATTCGATCGATACGCAGCCTTTGTAGCCGATTTTTTTCAGCGCGCGCAGGTAGGGACGAAAATCGTCCCCGTCGGTGCCGGGGGCCGTCCGTTCGGCGGCTTCGGCGATGTGGCAGTGCCGGATATGCTTTCCCGCGTCGACGATGGCCTGCGGCGGCTCTCCGTCGGCCGTCATGTGAAATAGGTCGCACAGCAGCCGGATGTTTTTGTGATTCACGCGTTCGACGATCGAGGCGCCTTCCGACACCGAATTGATCAGGTTCGTTTCGCGGCTGTTCAGTGGTTCGATTACGACCGTCACGCGGTAGCGCGCGGCGACCGGGCCGAGCCGTTTGCATAGTCGCACGAATTGTTCTTCGGCCGTTTCGCGCGAGAATCCGTCGGGCACTTTGCGCGATTTTCCGCTGCCGAAAACGATGTACCGGATACCGGCCCGTTCGGCTCTGCGAAAAGTCGTTTCGGCCCATGCCAGGATCTTGTCGTGGTCGGTCGAAGGGCCTACCACGATCATCGAAGCCGGCAGGAAACCGTTGCAGCTAACGATCTCCGAGCCGGATTCCCGCAGCAGGGCGAGGTTTTTGTCGAATGCCTCTTCCGGCTTGTCCGGAACCAGGAAAGCGGAGACGCCGGCCTCGAGGCAGTCGGCTCCGGCGGCTTTGAGCCGCTGCGCGTTGCGAACGTCGGAACATACTCCGATTCGTGCGTCTAGCGATTGCGGCTTTTTGGCCCGAAGGCCGCCGCATCCGAAGACGAGCAGTCCTGCTATACAGAGGATCCGTGTTTTCATGGTTTTGAAGTTTTCAGGCAGCGGGGCAGGGCGGGTTGCGGTTATTTCAACTCGCGGATCTTGATGTTCTTGAAGTGTACTTCGTCGCCGTGATCCTGCAACAGGATATATCCGCTTTCGGAATTGCCGAAGTTCGGCCAGTCGCGGTATTTGCTGTATGCTACCAGCGCATTCCACTCCTGGTTGTTGCGATCGTATTCGATCAGTTTCACGTCGTTGAGCCAGTGTTCTACGTGGTTGCCCTTCACGACGATTCGCGCCGTGTTGAACTGTCCGGGACGGAACGGCTTGTTGTCCGGCGCAGGGATCAGGTCGTACAGCGAACCGAGCTTGCGATTTCCCTTTACGCCGAGTTTGGCGTCCGGGTGGCGCTGGTCGTCGAGGATTTGGAATTCGCAGCCGATGGCCGAGCCTTCGCCTTTGTTCATATCCGGATCGACGAAATATTTGATGCCGCTGTTGGCCCCTTCGGTGATCTCGAAGTCTGCGACCAGTTCGAAGTCTTTGTATTTGCGCGTCGTGACGATATCGCCGCCGTTAGCCGATTCGCGGCCGTCGGATTTCTGCACGCACAGCATGTCGTTGCGGATTTCCCAGCCCGAAGGAGGGAAGTCGGCGCGTTTCGCGCCGCGCCATCCGTCGGTGGTTTTACCGTCCCAGAGCAGCGTCCATCCCTGGGCCGCTTCGCGCTCGGAGATCGTGTTCGGGATGCAGTTGATCTGCGGCAGACAGCAGATTTCGGGCATCTTTTCGGTTTCGAGATCGGTCGTGCAGATGCGGATGTTTTTCCAGCGGACGGTTTTGCCTTCCATTGCGGCGTTATCGCCGATACCGTGCACCTGCAAGGCGATGAAACCTGCAGCGTCGGCGTTGTCGAGGATGTCGGCCGTCGGAATGCCGTTCAGCCACGTGCGGATGCGGTCGCCGATCGCCTCGATGCGCAGTTTGTTCCACTCGCCCGGTTTGAACGCTTTTTGCGCGCACGGGTTTTTTGTCATCGGGTAGAGCCATCCGCGGCGTCCTTCGTCGTAGATGCCGCCGCTCCATGCCCGCGCCGAAGGGTCGATTTCGTACTGGTAGCCGTGCACCTGTCCGTTGCGGTAATCGGGTTTCGAGTTGCTGCGGAACTGCACGCCGGAGTTCAGCCCTTCGTCCACCTTGAAGCTGAGTTCGAGGATGAAATCTCCGTATGTCTTATCGGTGCAAAGGAACGTATTGGGCGTATTGACCCGGCTGACGCCGACGATCGCGCCGTCTTCGATGCGGTATTCGGCCGCGCCGTTCAGCTTTTTCCATCCTTTGAGGTTCTTTCCGTTGAACAAGGGCTCCCAGTCGCCCTGGGCGGATACGGTCGCGCAGAAACAGAGCATTCCGAGCGCTATAAACAGTTTTTTCATCAGGCTTTTATGATTTTTTGGGTTAAAAACAAATCTCCGTGCACGGGCACGACTTTAATATGTCAAAGGTAGGAATTATTTTTAAAAAAGAAAACGGCGTCTGAAAATTTACGATTTTAATTTGAATATAACTGATTGTCAATATGATGTTGGAGGATGGTCGGGTTATTATTAAATGCCGAGATAACGTGTCGCTGTTTTGTCCGTTTTGTAAATGAGAAATGAATATTTTTTTATGATGTTATTTGTTTTATATAATATTTTAATTTATCTTGGGCTGAAAGAACGTGTATGCATATAAAATCACATAATGAAACCTTTTATTTAAATGTATGAATAGCTATGAAAAAAATCTATCGTTTAAAACAGTCGGTACCATTCTATTCGTTGCTGCCGGTATGTTCTTTATTTTCCAGGGATGTCAGAAAGACGACTATTTCGATCGGGAAAAAATAGATCAGACCATTGCGACTTCTCCGGAACTGGAAGAGTATGTAATTGCGGCTTCCGATTTTCAACATTCGTTGAATGCTTTTGCGCATGAAATGAACAAGGTCGATTTTTCAAATCTGGAGATCGTTCAGGATTCGGCAGGGAATTATGTCACGTATCTTCCGGGAATCATTCGTTCTCTTCGTGTCGAAGAAAAGCGCAGATTATGAACGAAAAAAAGAAGGCGCTGCTCCGCAAATATCCGCAACTTGCTTCGTGGAATTTCAGCGAAGCGAACAATTATGTGAATTATTCTACCGATCATTCGGTAAAAGTGAACAGTAAATTTCTGGAGTTGGGGTTCAATAAGTACATGGCCCTGACCAAGTCCGGCACTACCGAGATGTTCGGTACGCTCGGTGAGGTGATGGCTTACATAGCCGATTGGATGACCCGGCCGGATTACGTGGAAGCGTATATCGTAATTTATTATGACGGCACAAAAGAGGTGTTCGTGGACGACAGGAATACGGCAACTGAAAGTTATTTACCGATCACCAATGACAACGGGAACATTACACGCAAAGGTAAAAGAGTCCAGATGGTAGCTCATACTCACCAAGAAAGTGCAAAGCCTGGTAAGGCGGATAACGCAATGGCTGCAAAGTACCCTGGTTTAACCCAGGGCATTTATTATGATGGTATTATAAGTTGGTATAATATTGCTAAATAAATGTTTTTGAAAATAATGACAATCTTTCTTGCAATCGTGTTTTTGCAGGAAGTTTCGGCCCGGGATTATCCCGTTCAGTTTTCGAAGAGGATCGAAAACAACTATATCAAAAGCCGGCTGGAGAATGTCCAGCCGGACGGCTCGATCAAACCGTTTTCCAATCTGGACGGAAAAACCGATATCGAAAACCTTTTTTTCGAAGATTTCAACGCGCCCGTGGAATATTTCTTCGAACGAGAATTCATAGAAGTTTTAGGTCTTCGGATTGTGAGGGATTCATCAGATCGGTATTACTTGCTTGAAGTTAAAAGTATTCCTAAATTTCAGGAAGTGAACAGAGCGTTAGAAAAAGAGTATCCTTCGATCGGAACCCCGCTAAAGGATCTGGATACGGTAACCGACAGTATGATTCGTCAATCGGTCGAACACAACTTAGCTATGTACGCAAAATGTCAGGAGGAGGCCCCGAAGCGCTATCGGGTCGAGACCCGAACGTTTCGCATCGGCGACCGGTTCGCGGAGGCGTTGTATAATAAGTTCGTGAACTGGATCGACCGTTTCGACAGCAAGGCGGAAGGCCCCTCCGTAGGGTATTGGGCGACTTTCCGCTGCGTGGTCGATAACGAAGTCTGGACGCTGTCCTTAAACGACGAATTCACGGCCGACGCCGTCGCGCTGTCCGACCTTTGCCGGGAGATTATCGCGGATGCCGTCGCGGGCCGCCTGGACGAGGCGAAGTATCTGGAACGGTTGGGCGATTGACGATTTTTCTTCCGAAATAAATATCCCCTGCCCGTGCGGTTTTCGTCTGCGCGGACAGGGGAATGTTTTTGTTTTCTCCCCGGCCGGAAGACGGGGAGCCGGTTTTATCGTATTCCGGACGGGCGGCGGATTAGCGTCCCCGGTCGAAGAATTTTTTGAAAAAGAGCCACTGGTAGTCGATCGAGTTGTTCCAGTAGAGGCCGTCGTGCACGCCCGGCCGCACGATGTAGTCGTGGTCGATCCCGCGCTCCATCAGCTTGTCGTGGAAGTTGCGGTTTACTTCGGCGAAAAAGTCGCCGTAACCGCAGTCGATGATCAACGCCAGGTCGCCGTTGGCGATGCTGTCGATCTGGTTGATCGCCGCGTAGTCGTCCCAGCGCTTCGGATTGTCGGCCTTTTCGCCCAGCGCTTTTTTCATCTCCCAGTTGTCCGGGAACGGGCGGATGTCCAATCCCCCGCTGGTCGATCCGGCGGCCCCGAAGCGGTCTTTATGGCGCAGCGAAAGCCACATGGCGCCGTGCCCGCCCATGCTCAGACCGGTGATGGCCCGTCCGCTGCGATCGGCGCGCGTATGGTAACGGGCGTCTATGTCGCGGAGCAATTCCTGCGATACGAAGGTTTCGTAACGCATCGACGGATCGACGGGGCTGTCCCAGTACCAGCTGTTCTTGCCGTCCGGGCATACGACGATCACGCTGTCGCGTTCGGCCAACTGTACCAGTTCGGGTTTCACCTGCAGCCAATTGGCGGCATAGCCGCTGTAACCGTGCAGCAGGTAGAGCACCGGGTAGGCCGGCCCCGTTTTCGTCCGGGCGCCGTCGGGTACGACTACCACCACTTCGACTCCTTTGTTCATCGACGCGCTCCAGACCGACAGCGTATCCACGGTCGCGGCCTGCGCGAAAGCGGCCGAAAATAACGCAACCGACAGCAAGATCAAATTCCTTACTTTCATAATTTTTTGTTTTTCACCGATTTATGTTGGAAATAGAATTTTGTTCACAGAAAATCCGGGCGAAACGGTCGTTCAAAGTTAAAAATATTTTGCCTGATTTTGCGGGGTTTCCGTTTTTTTCGTTACATTTGCGGTCGGTAAACGATGATATTCATGGATCTTCCGGTGAACGATAAATTTTGGTGGCGCTCGCATCTGAAACGATCGTGAGAGGCTTCACCGTGCGAGGAAAGGATCCGCAACATAATGCATAGGGCTGTCGAACTCACGACAGCCCTTGTTTTTTCGGTACGACAAACATTCAAAACATAAAAGATATGAGCACGAGAACGAAACGATTTATCCTTCCGGAAAGCGAAATTCCGACCCAATGGTACAATATCGCGGCCGACATGCCGAACAAGCCGATGCCGCCGCTCAATCCGCAGACCCGCGAGCCGCTGCGCGCTTCGGATCTCTATCCGATCTTCGCCAAAGCGCTGGCCGATCAGGAGATGAACCAGACCGACGCGTGGATCGACATTCCGGAGGCGGTCCGGGAGCAGTACAAGAACTACCGTTGTACGCCGCTGGTACGGGCTTACGAGCTGGAAAAGGCGTTGGGCACTCCGGCGCATATCTATTTTAAGAACGAAAGCGTCAGCCCGGTAGGGTCGCACAAGCTGAATTCGGCCATCGCGCAGGCTTATTTCTGCAAACAGGAGGGGATTACCAACATCACGACCGAAACCGGCGCGGGCCAGTGGGGCGCCGCGCTGTCGTACGCGGCCAAGGCGTTCGGTCTCGAATTGGCTGTCTACATGGTCAAAATCAGTTACGAACAGAAGCCTTACCGCCGTTCGATCATGCAGACGTTCGGCGCGCAGGTGACCGCTTCGCCGTCGATGTCGACCAAGGCGGGCCGCAAGATCCTGACCGACCATCCGAACTACCAGGGTTCGCTCGGGACGGCTATTTCCGAGGCGATCGAACTGGCGATGAGCACGCCGAACTGCAAATATACGCTCGGCTCGGTATTGAGCCACGTGACGCTGCACCAGACGATTATCGGCCTCGAAGCCGAGAAACAGATGGCGATGGCCGGCGAATATCCCGACATCGTGATCGGCTGTTTCGGCGGCGGATCGAATTTCGGCGGCATTTCGTTCCCGTTCATGCGGCACAACATCCTGTCGGGCAAAAAGACGCGTTTCATCGCCGCCGAACCGAACTCGTGTCCGAAACTGACGCGCGGCGTGTTCCGCTACGATTTTGGCGACGAGGCAGGCTACACGCCGCTGCTGCCGATGTTCACGCTCGGACATAATTTCGCCCCGGCCAACATCCATGCCGGCGGACTGCGCTACCACGGAGCGGGCGTGATCGTGTCGCAACTGCTGAAAGACAAGATGATGGAAGCGGTCGATATCGCGCAGTTGGACAGCTTCGAGGCGGGCTGCCTGTTCGCGCAGACCGAAGGCATCATCCCCGCTCCCGAATCGTGCCATGCGATCGCGGCGGCCGTCGACGAAGCTAACAAATGCAAGGAGAGCGGCGAACAGAAGGTGATCCTGTTCAACCTGTCCGGACACGGTCTGATCGACATGGCGTCGTACGACAAATACATCGCCGGCGACCTGATGAACTACACGCTGACCGACGAGCAGATCGCCGAAAACATCAAGGAGCTCGACACGATGAAATTGTGATTCGAAAATAGTTTATAAGAGAATACTGAGATGCCCTCCTATTTTCGTTTGGAGGGCATTTCTTTTATTGGAGAATCAATTGCACGGTTTGACGATTATCGATTTTGGTAATCAAATTCAATTTTTATTTATTCTTCTGTTTGAGGAAATCTTTTGCTTTTCGTTTAAATATAATCTTTTGCAATCCGTTTTTTAAAGGATTATTCGCATAAATCAAATGTCCTTTTTTTATGATAAAAACCGGAAAATCTCTGGCGAGATTATACCGGTGTCTGTTGGCTATGAAAAAAGCATTGTTTTTGTCATATAAAACGGTGGCGCGAGGCGCTATTTTTTGAATATAGTATGATAACGTAATGGAATCTTGAGAATAAACGATATAGCACACGTTAGAGTATGATTTCAGAAATTTCTCCGTTTCTTCCATTGCTGCAATGCAGGAGGAACAGTCGAAATTATAACATGCAAATAAATATGAAGTACTGTCGCATATGATATTTCCTTGATGTACCGTATCGTATATGACACTCATCAGACAACACGATTCATCGGCAGGAGCTATCAATTCGGTTCCTTTTGCACAACTATTCAAGTAACTTAAGAGGCAAATGGCTAAGATCCATTTCACTTGTCAGTCATTTTGTAAGAAAAAACTTCCGGTTGCGGAGCAATAGAAAGTGCGTATAATGTGCTGTCATTTGCCATGTCGATCGAAATGCAATCTTGATCCATAAAATAACGTGCTACCGGTGTGCCGTCCCATGTAAAAATATGCAGTGCATTTCCTTGGTTGGCTCGCTTTTCCGATAAGGTGCGTCCGGAAAACAATCCGATGATCCATTGATCCGTAACGGCAAGATCTACATAACCGTACATACATTCGGCTTCCAGTCCGACATTCCCTTTGACAATTTTTGTTTTAGGTTCGAAAAGCATGGGTCCTTTGATAAAAAAAGCCTGAGTCGTATCATTTGAATGAAAAACCTCTATTTGATCGGCATATCTACATACAATTGCATACGACCGGTTGTTGGGACTTGCCTTGACGACGCCTATATAAGCCTGATTAACCTGCGGGTTGGCTGTTCGGGCAGAAGATATTTGCGGAGAACAGCCTATTTTCGCTTTGATTTCTCCCTTTTGGTTGAATTTGATTACCCGGCAATCTTCGAAACGACCCGTGCCGACAAACAAAGAGTCTTCCGTTCGAGCGATGCATTCCATCGGTAGCAGATCTTCCCTTAACTGCATTTTTTGTGCGTAACCGGTTGCTTGTTGTAAAGCTTCGGGCAAATTGACCCGCATGATTTCAGAGGTAACCACGTCGTGAATATAAAAATTGCCTGACGAATCCGGAGCTGATAATGACCAAGCTCCCAATAGTTCATAAGGTCCCCGGCCTTTTGCGACGATGGTTTGCTGTCGCCCTGTTTTCTTTGAAAAAAGGATAACTTGGTTTTCCCTGCTCAGATCCTTGAATGCGAACAGCGAATCGTAATCGTAGATGCGTGTGGGATAACTTAACGAATCGGCTATTTGCAAAGAGGTCAGTCGAATCGAATCAGTTAAAGGAAATTCCGAAAAACTTTTGATTTGTCGGAATTCCTTGGAATTTTTGCAACCGGTCACTATTGCAACGAGCAATAGCAATATCGACCATTTTTTTAGCATAACGATTTAATAATATGTTGATTAACTTTTCTGATGCAGGTGTACGTCCATCTGCGGGAACGGAATGTTCAGCCCGACTTCGGCGAAGCGCTTGTATACTTTTTCGTTCATGTCGAAAAAGACGCTCCAGAAATTGTCGGTGCTGGTCCATACGCGTACGACGATGTTAACCGAACTGTCGCCGAGGCTCGACAGCGCGATGAAATGGGCCGGTTCGGGAAGTATCCGGTCGTCCTGTTCGAGCAACTCGGCGATCGTGGCTTTCGCCTTGTCGTAGTCGTCGCCGTAACCGATGCCGAACGTCCACTCCACGCGCCGCCGGTTCTCCTTCGAATAGTTGTTGATAATGCCGGTCGATATGCCGCCGTTCGGAATCATGATCGTTTTGTTGTCCGGCGTGTTGATGATCGTGTTGAATAGTTGGATCTCTTTGACCGTGCCGGTCTGTCCCTGCGCTTCGATGAAATCGCCTACATGGAATGGCTTGAATATAAGGATCATCACACCTCCTGCGAAGTTCTGCAACGTACCGCTCAACGCCATGCCGATCGCCAGACCGGCCGATGCGAAGATCGCGACGAACGACGTGGTGTCGATACCGAGGATGCTGATGATCGTGATAATCAGAAACAGCGTCAGCGAGATGCTCACCAGGCTCATCAGGAAACTTTTGAGCGAAGCGTCTACCTCTCGTTTGGTCAGCATTTTGCGCAGGATGTTTTTCAGGTAGCGGATGATCCAGCGGCCGATCGCCAGGATGACCAGGGCGATCAGGATACGGGCCGAGATGTCGAGGGCGCCCCGGATGATCATGCTAATGACTTCTTCTCCCGACATGTGGGACAGGGCGGTCAGTTTTTCCGCGATTTTTTCTTTGTGCGTCGAGTCGGCCACGATCGTTTGCGCCGACATCCATAGCGATGAAAGAGTCATATTCGATTGATTTTAGTATTTTAAAGATCGAAAATAAGTTTCTGTTTCGGGAATCGCTCGTGTCGTCAGTTGCAAAATCTGTTTCCAGAGATGTTTCCGACAGGGGTGATTCACGACCGAATCCGAAATCCGGCGTGCCTTGCCGTTCCGCCAGTAGAGGCTGTTTCCGCTGACCGGGAGCTTTCCGCAGGCCAGTTGCAGAGCCGTTTCGGCGCCTTGTTCGGGCGTCTTGATCAGCGGACGGAACAGCAGGTCGGCGATCGGGTCGAACCAACGGTGCATCGTAATCATGTTTGTGTCGACGATGCCCGGATCGGCTGCGAAAACGCCGATGCCCTGGCGGGCGACCCGCTCGCGCAATTCGAGCGAGAATAGCAGCAGGGCCAGTTTCGAAGTGCCGTAAGCTCGGAAACGAGCGTAACGCTCCGGATCGGGTTCGAACAGTCGGCCGTCGACTCGGCCGATCCGGTAGGTGCACGACAGCGTATTTACGATGCGGCTGCCGGGGTGCATCAGCGGCAGCAGGGCGAGCGTCAGCGCGGCCGTTCCGACGCAGTTGACGCCGACGGTTTGTTCGAAGCCGTCGGCCGTCAGACCGAACGTGCCGTTCATCGTTCCGGCGTTGTTCAGTAGGACGTCGATTCTTTGTCCCCGCGCTTTCAGTTCTGCGGCGAAGCGGGCGATCGAATCCAGCGAGCCCAGATCCAGCGGCAGCAGCGAGATTTCCGGGTTGCCGCTCCGCTTGCGGATGCGCGTGAGGATCGGTTCCGATTTTTCCGGATTGCGGCAGGCCATCAGTACGCGGTATCCTTGCTTTGCGAGTCGTTCGGTCAACGCCTGGCCGATGCCGCCGCTGGCTCCGGTGACGATGTGTAACGGCTTATCTTCCATAGCGGTAAAATTTTGCACGACGTTTGATCAGCCGGATCAGCCGCGACGGAACGAGCGCCGCGAGCGGCATGAACAGGTGGTTGACCGCGCCCGGCGTGACACACCGGCGTCCGGCGAACAGCGCGCGCAATCCTTTGCGGGCCAGCCGTTCGGGCCGCATCAGGATGCCGAGCCGCAGTCCGAGCCGCTGATAATGCCCGCTGAGGTTGTAGAGGTCGGTGGCTACCGCGCCCGGACAAACCGCCGTCACGCGTACGCCGTAATCGTAGAGTTCGTTATGAATCGCTTTCGAAAATTGTTTCAGGTAGCTTTTGGTCGCCGCATAGACCGAAATGCCCGGGAACGGCATACCGGCCGACATCGACGACATGTTCAGTATGTAGCCTTTGCCGCGCGCTTTCATCGCCGCGCCGAAATAGCGGCAAAGCATCGTTACGGTTTGTACGTGCAGGCCGATCATCCGTTCGATCCGGCGGCTGTCCGTTTCGGTCAGATCGTCGAAAAAGAATACGCCGGCGTTGTTGACCAGTACCTCCACTTCGAACCCCTGCTGCCGGGTGTATTCGAAAAGCGAGTCGGCGGCGTCCGCGAGCGACAGGTCGCGGCAAAGCCCGTCGGCCCGTACCCCGAACTGCCGACGGAGTTCCCGCGCCACTTCGGCGATCCGTAGCTCCTCGTTGCTTACGAGCAGCAGGTCGTAGCCTTTTTCGGCGAGCAGCCGGGCGTATTGGTAGCCGATTCCGGAACTCGCCCCGGTGACCAGGGCCAGGGGCGTCGGGCGTTGCTGTGCGTTCATCGTCGTGCGTTGATTCGTTCGATTTCGTGTTGCAGGCATTTCGGCAGCCCTTGCAGGTGTCGGTGGCAGGCCATTTCGGCCGAGTACATCCGGGCGATGCAGTAGTTCGTGTGCTCGCAACCGCAGCGCAACTCGCCCCGCTCTTTCATCCGATTGACGAAATCCGGTTCGTTGATCAGCGCGCGAGCCATCGCCACGCATTCGAATCCGCTGTCGAGCACCATGTCGATCTTTTCACGCGACACGAGGCCGCCGACATAGACCAGCGGCAGTTTCAGCGCTTTGCGGAATTGCAGCGCATCTTCGTAAAAATAAGCTTCGCGGAACGGTACCGACGGGATCATCCAGCGTCCGGCCAATTTGACGCCCGCTTTGAGCCATAACTGTTTCATGTAGTAAGTCAGCGTGCGGATCGGCATCTGTCCGCGCATCACGTACATCGGCGCGCGGCTGACGAATCCGCCGCTGAGTACCAGCGCATGCGCCCCGCACGCTTCGAGATTGCGCGCCACTTCGATGCAGTCGTCGATTTCGAGCCCGCCGCGGAAGCCGTCGCGCATGTTTGTCTTGACCAGCACCGCCATATAGCTGCCGGCAGCTTCCATCGCCTCTTGCATACATATTTTCATGAAGCGCATCCGGTTTTCGAGCGATCCGCCGTATTCGTCGCGCCGCCGGTTCGTGTACGGCGACAGGAATTGGCTGATCAGGTAGCCGTGTCCGGCGTGTACTTCGACGGCGTCGAATCCGGCTTCGCGGGCCAGTTTCACGGCCGTGCCGAACGCTTTAGCTATTCCGGGGATTTCGTTTTTGCGCAGCCCCCGCACGAAGGTGGGGGAGTAGATGTTGAATCCGGACGAAGCGGACAGCGGCGTGCAGCCGCAGATGCCCCGGTGCGACATGTTGCCGCAGTGTCCGATCTGGATTCCGGCGGCGGCGCCTTCGGCGTGGATGGCGTCGGTGATCCGGCGCAGACCCGGCACGATCTCCGGACGCAGCCACAACTGATGCGGAAACGACAGACCGTTGCGCGTTACCGAAGCATAGGCCAACGTCGTCATTCCGATGCCGCCGCGCGCGACGCTGCGGTGGTAGTCGTACAGCAGGTCGGTCGGCGAGTTGCCCGCGCACATGCCTTCGAAGGCGGCGGCGCGAATCGTGCGGTTGCGGAGGGTCAGCGGTCCGATCTTGCACGGAGTGAACAACAGCGATTCTTTCATTTCGTTGTGCTAATAAATATAAGGGATAATCCGTTTGCGGCGCTGCGTGCGCAGTTGTTCGCCGAATAGTTCGTTGTAACGTTTGTAGATGGCGTCGGCGCGCGGTACGAGGTTCGCGAACGTCCAGATCGCGAATACCGCTCCGGCGGCCGACCAGGTCAGCACGGCGAATCCGATCCATTCGACGATCTCGCCGAAATAGTTGGCCGAGGTTACGTAACGGAACATGCCGCCCTGCGGCAGGTAGTGGTTGCGGTCGCCCGGCTTGCGCAGGCGGCGGATGATCCGGTCGGAGTGGATGTTGACGGCCATTCCTGCGAAAAAGATCAGCGTGCCGACGATGAACTGCGGCGACAGCAGCCATTGCGGCGTGTAGTAGCCTTCCGGAGCTATGTAAAAGATCCAGCCGCCCTGCATCAGAGCGTTCAGCACGTTGAACGTCACGCCCATCAGTACGATCCCGAGCGGCATCGTGCTACGCCCTTTCAACAACAGCGGGTAGACGAACGCCCGGTTCAGGTAGTGGAGCTGGAACAGCCCGAAAAAGACCAGACATACCGCATCGCCGCGGCGCGGGGAGCAGAGGCAGAGGATACACATGGCGATGAAAACAGGGGCTTCCATCGCGATCCAGCCGAGCCGGTTGTCGATTTTCGGACCCCATTTCCCGTCGCGCAACATGCCGTACCCGGCCCGGACGAAAAACAGCGCGATGAAAACCACGACGGCCAGCGCCGTCATCCCTGCCAGAAAGAGGTCGTAATAGTGTGAAAGATCGGTCATATTCTTCGGATGATTATGGAAAACAGCACCCAAGATACAAATTTTTTTTAAATGGCGGCGACCGGATTTTTCGGAAAGCCGGCGCTTTCCGAGCGTCCGGGGTACGAAACTCCTCATGCCGGCCGTTGCACGGCGACCGGCGACGGCGACTCGTCGCGCCGTATAAATTTCACCGAATATCCGAAATATTTCGACGGTATTTTTCGTTCGGATAATATGCCGGAACCTGTGGCGGCGGTACGGGTAATTGTAAATTTTCTATTACGGAAGCACTTCGGAAGGTATGGGACGGAAGTGTTTATCGTTCTTATTTGTAGTATTTTATGCTCCGTTTGGAGAGGAACGGCCGTTTTGTGTCAGCGTCAGGGCTTTGTAAAATAAGATATCTTTTTTTGTGTAGTTTGAAAATTTTAGTACTTTTGAAGTTGTGATGATTCAAAATTTCATGCGTTTCGTGCGGTTTCCGACGAGCCGACAGCGCGTTAAACGTTATTGAAAGGATGAAAACAGGTATGGTGCGGAAAGGGAATCGTAAGTTTTTTTAACGAAAGCAATACAGGCGCAGGTACTTGACCATGAAAAACGGGGTTGCGGGATTTTAGAGTGATGACAATGTGCGGGGCTGGAAGCGGCGGAATTGGAGAGCGGAAGCATGTTGCCATCATTTGTGTTGAATCGCGAGAACGTACCGGTCGGCGAGGGGGTGAAATTTTCAACTAATTTTAACATAAAACTAAATTTTAACAACAAAACTCAAAACTTTATTCATTATGGAAGCCAAGGCAGTAAATTTTAAAACGGCAAAAGGCATTAAATCAGCATTCCTGGTTATTGTATGTTGCTTTATTTTAGCTGTATGCGTGTTTCACTTCGTACTGGGTGATCCCGCGAACTTTATGAATAACGACCCGAACAACCACCCGCTGCCGGGTAACTTCAAGGGTACCATTTATAAAGGGGGCGTGATCGTGCCGGTTCTCCAGACGTTGTTTTTGACCGTGATCGTGCTCAGTATCGAACGCGCGTTCGCCATCACCAAGGCCAAAGGAAAAGGCAACGTCACCAAATTCGTCAAGAACGTGAAGGAAGCTCTCGACAAGAACGATACCGCTAAAGCCCGCGAACTTTGCGTGAAGCAGAAAGGTTGCGTTGCAAGCGTCGTTTACTCTACGCTGACCAAGTACGAAGAGATGGAAAAAGACACCACGCTGGCCAAAGAGCAGAAACTGATGAACATCCAGAAAGAGCTCGACGAAGCTACCGCATTGGAAATGCCGTCGCTGCAACAGAATCTGGTGGTTATCGCGACCATGACCACGCTGGGTACCCTGATCGGTCTGCTCGGAACCGTTATCGGTATGATCAAGTCGTTCGCCGCACTGGCAACCGCCGGTTCTCCGGACTCCGTAGCGCTGTCCGCCGGTATTTCCGAGGCCCTTATCAACACCGCCTTCGGTATCGCAACCGGTGCTCTGGCCGTTATCTCTTACAACTTCTTCACCAGCAAAATCGACAAACTCACCTATAGCATCGACGAAGTAGGGTTTACCATTGTTCAGACTTATGCTGCAACGCATAAAGCCTAACTTTTAAAAAAAAATTACTTCTCGTTATGGCTAGAGTAAAAGTAAAAAAACAGAGTACATTCATCGACATGACCGCGATGAGCGATGTGACGGTGCTCTTGCTTACTTTCTTTATGCTTACGTCCACTTTCATCCAGAAGGAGCCGATACAGGTTTCGACCCCGGCTTCCGTGATGGAGATCAAGATACCCGAAACCGATATTCTCCAGATTTTGGTGGATAACGACGGCAAGGTGTTCATGAGCATGGACAAGCAGGAAGACCGCGTGGCGGTTCTGGAGAAAATGGGTGAAGAGTACGGGATCACGTTCACGCCCGAAGAAGTCAACAAATTCAGGTTGGCTCCGTCGTTCGGGGTGCCCATCGGTCAGATGAGGTCTTTCTTGGCGCTGCCCGAAGACGAGCAGGACAAGATTTTGAAAGACTACGGGATTCCGACCGACAGCACCGACAATCAGTTGAAGTCGTGGGTCAAGAATGCCCGGTTACAGAACAGGGATCTGCGGATCGCCATCAAGGCGGATCAGGCTACGCCTTATCCTATCATCAATACCATTATGACGTCGCTTCAGGATATCCGGGAAAACCGGTACAACCTGATCACCACGTTGAAAGTGGTCAGTACAGACAATTAATGCCGTCGCATAAGATTTAAATATTATGGCTGAAATACAAGAAAACAACAGCGGCAAAGGTAAGGAGGGTAAGGGCAAACAGAAAAAGATGACCATCCGGGTCGATTTTACCCCGATGGTGGATATGAACATGTTGCTCATTACGTTCTTTATGCTTTGTACCTCGTTGAGCAAGCCTCAGACGATGGAAATTAGTATGCCGACCAAAGATACGCAGGAAGATATGCAGACGAAAGTGGCGGCATCCCGTGCCATTACGCTCCTTTTGGGAGAAGACGACAAGGTTTATTATTACCTGGGAGAACCTAATTATCAGGACTATACGTCGCTCAAGGAGACGACTTACACTCCGGACGGCCTGCGTGCGGTTCTGCTGGCGCGTAATGCCAACGTCGTGGCACGGATCAACGAATTGAAGAAAAAGAAGCTGGACGGAGAGATCACCGAAGAGGAGTTCAAGACGCAGTCCACCGAGATCAAGAAAGACGAGAACGCTCCCGTCGTTTCGATCAAGGGAACCGACGAGTCGACCTATAAAAACCTGATCGACGCGCTGGACGAAATGCAGATCTGCAACATCAGCCGTTACGCTATCGTGCCGATAGCCGAAGGCGACCTGTGGCTGATCAAGAACCTGAAATCGGCCGGCGATCTCGGCAAGAACAGTGAAATGGCGCAAAACTAATAGTACACATTAAATCGAAAAAAAATGAGTGATTTGGATTTGAATTCGAAGCAATGGTGCGAATTAGTTTTCGACGGGAAAAATACCGAATTCGGCGCATTCCAGATGCGTCAGGAGTCGACGTCCCGTCATAACAAGGCAATGATTATCGTAGCGATCCTGGTCGTGCTGATTATCACGCTGCCCGCGCTGTTCCGCTACATTGCTCCGAAAAAACAGGAAGAAGTCAAAATGACCGAAGTGACGCAGTTGACCAAACTGCCGCCCCCGGAAGTGAAGAATAACGATGTGATCAAGAAGGTGGACGCTCCGCCCCCACCGCCGTTGAAGAGCTCTATCAAGTTTACCGCTCCGAAGATCGTGAAAGACGAGGAAGCGGATCGGGAGGACGTGAAGACGCAGGAAGAAATTATCAGTGCGAAAGTTGCGGTTTCCGTGGCCGACGTGAAGGGTAACGACGACCTGTTCGGTACGGACATCCAGGACTTGAAGGAGATCGCGATCGACACGCCGCAGGAAGAAGTGCAGGAGACCGTATTCCAGACGGTCGAGCAGATGCCTTCGTTCCCCGGCGGTATGCAGGCGCTGAACAAGTACCTGAAAGATAACCTAAGGTATCCGACGATTGCCGCCGAAAACGGCGTTTCGGGAAGGGTCGTACTGCGTTTCGTCGTATCGAAAAGCGGTAAGATCGAGAATGTCGAAGTACTCGGCCCCGTAGACCGCGCGCTCGACGAGGAAGCGGTTCGCGTGGTGAAATCCATGCCCGCATGGGTTCCCGGTAAGCAGAACGGAAACGCCGTAGCGGTGTACTACACGCTTCCGGTTACGTTCGTGCTGGGACAGCAGTAATCATCTTTATTTATCAAAAACCCTGCTTAAATTTCAATTTAAACAGGGTTTTTGTTTTTTAAGGCAGGTCCGGTTTTTGATATCAAAATATGTCGTATGAAAAAACAAAATGATGAAGAACGCAAGCCCGGCGGCATGAGTAAAATTTATTACGTTTTCGGGTTGTTCATGATAATATTTTACGTCGGTATGGCGTATATTATGATATTTTCGCCTATATTTGTAGAACGCATATCGGCTCCGCTGCGTTACGGGATGGGAGCGCTCTTTTTTCTGTACGGTATTTTCAGAGCATACCGGCAGATCAAGGACCGGTAATATCGAATGAATTATGTCAAAGGCAGGTAAGTTTTTAGGGATCGTTTCGGTGGCAATTGCGGCTGCGTGGATTTTTACCTCTTGCTGGGGAAATAAAGCGAAAGACAAACATACGGATACGGCTACTTCCGGAGTGATACAGATCAGCGCCGACGAAAGTTTCCGGGACATCGTGCAGCAGGAGATCGACGTGTTCGAGAGTATTTACGTACAGGCCGGAATCATGCCGATTTATGCCAGCGAGGTGGACGCGATCAACCTGTTGCTGAAAGACAGCGTGCGCCTGGCGGTCGCGTCGCGTCAACTGACCGAGGCCGAAAAGGGAGGGCTCGCCCAGAAAAAACTGTTCCCGAAGGAGATCAAGATCGCTACGGACGGCATCGCGCTGATCGTCAATAAGCAGAATGCGGATTCGATGATCTCGATTCCCGACCTGCGGGAGATTCTGACCGGACGGATTACCCGGTGGAATCAGTTGAATCCCGGTTCCAAGCTCGGCGACCTGCAATTGGTTTTCGACAACCAGAATTCGAGTACGGTACGTTTTGCGATCGATTCGATCTGCCGCGGCGATTCGCTGGCAGGCAACCTGAGCGCCCAGCACGACAATGCGGCCGTGATCGATTACGTGTCGAAAACGCCCGGCGCGATCGGCGTGATCGGCGTTACGTGGGTGGGCAACAAGAGCGATTCGACCCGGATGACGTTCTCGGAGCTGGTGACGGTGATGAGCGTCAGCCGCGAAACCAAAGCGACGCGAGAAAACAGTTACAAGCCTTTTCAGGCCTATATCGCATTGGGACAGTATCCGCTGGTTCGGAATATGTACGTACTGCTGACCGATCCGCGCAGCGGGTTGGCGTCGGGATTCGCCACGTTCATGGCGTCCGATCGCGGCCAGCGGATCATTCTCCGTTCCGGCATCGTACCTGCGACGCAAAATGTGCGGATCGTAAATGTACGCGAAAATTTGTAATTAAAAATAGCTTAACTAACTGATTAAAAATGGGTTCTAAAATTAGTGTTTTGACCCTCGCTTTGATGATGGGGGCGACTTCGCTTTTCGCAGAAGATAATGGAAAAGCGATCGATTACTACAAGGTAGGCATGTACGGCGAAGCCAAAAAGGAGTTGTTGGCGAATCTGCAGAGCGGAAAGACGGACAAGGCCGAAGTGTGCTATTACCTGGGCGAGCTCTATTCGGCCCAGAACATGAAGGATTCGGCGGCTTATTACTATAAGGAAGGGATCGTGGCCGATCCCGATTACGTATTGAATTCGATCGGCGAACTGAAACTCGACCTGGCGAACAACCCGAACGCCGACAAGGCTTTCAGCGGTTTTCTGACCGGTAAGAATAAGAAGAATCCCGCCGTTTACATTGCGATCGCAAGGGCTTATCTGCCGGTTTCGACCGCCAAGGCGATGGAATACATGGAGCAGGCGCGCGCCGTCGCTCCGAAATCTCCGGATGTTTTCATTCTCGAAGGAGACATCCTGGCCGCTAAAAAGCAGTACGGCGATGCGGCGAGCCGCTACGAGCAGGCTATCTATTTCGATAACAAATGCAAGGAGGCTTATTTCAAATACGCCAAGATTTACAGCCGTTCCAATCCGCAGTATGCGATCGATATGCTGAACAAGCTGATCGAGATGGATCCGGAATATACGGTCGCCTACGGGGAGTTGGCCGACGTATATTACAAGAACGAAGAGTTTGCCAAAGCGGCGGACGCTTTTTCGAAATACGTGAACGTCGAGACTTCGGATATGAAGGATCTGGCGCGTTATGCGACGCTGCTGTACTTCAGCGGCGATCAGGACAAAGCCTTGGAACTGGTAACGAAGGTGTCGCAGCGAGAGCCGAACAACACGGTTCTGCGCCGTCTTAACATGTACATCAATTACGACAAGGGCGACTATGCGAAGAGCCTGGAGCTTGCCAAAACGCTGATGGGACAGGTGGAAGACAGCTCGAAGCTGATTACGCGGGATTATATGTATTTCGCGCGGACGCTTTCCAAGAACGACCTGCATAAGGAAGCCGCCGAAGTTTTCGAAAAGGCGGTAAACATGGACACGGCGCGCGTGGAACTGCTCAAGGAGATGGGTAGCGAATACGAGGCCGTGAAGGATTACGACAAGGCGATCGGCGCTTACAAACGCTATATCGATCAGGCCAAGGACGTCAAGCTGAACGATTATTTCAACCTCGGTAAAGTCTATTATACGGCCGGCGCGTCGATTCGTCCGACCGAAGACGGAGTGGTTATGACCGAAAGCGATTCGATGCGTATGGTCGATTACCTGAAAGGGGCCGACAGTCTGTTCGCGCATGTCGTGGAAAAGGCTCCGGAAAGCTATCTGGGTTACCTGTTCCGCGGACGCGCCAACTGGGCCATCGATAATCCGCAGGCTCCGAAGCTGGCCAAGCCGTTCTACGAACAGGCGATTGCCGTTATGGAAAAAGATCCGCAGAAGAATGCGGCCGGTCTGATCGAGGCTTATCGCTTCATGGGGGTACACTACATCGGGCTGGAGGACTATCCGGCATCGCTCGAGTACTGGAAAAAGATTCTCGAACTGAATCCCGACAATGCGGAAGCCAAACGGATGGCGGAGGTGTTGCCGCAGTACATTCAGCAGTAATTTTTAGCGTGACAATCACTCAAATCCCGTCCGGGTATCCGGACGGGATTTTCGTTTTTCGCGTTTCCCCGCCGCGTCCGGTCGTACGGGCCGTCCGGAACGGTCGTTTCGGAATGTTAATAAAAATTTGTAAAAATTAGGAATAAAAAAGGGATATAATTTTTTCTCTAAACAAATTCAGCTATTTTTGCATCGTTTTTAATCCATTTATCATTTGTGCCTGTAAATAGTATACCGATACCGTTTAGAGGCCTTTTTGGTTATCAAAGCAAATAACTATGGATCTGACTTTATTGCTGGTCGTTATTATTACGGCAGTATTTCTTGTAGTGGCGGCACTCAGTCTCGACAAATGGCTCTCGCCGCGATCGTTCAACAAACAAAAAGGGGAGGCCTACGAATGCGGCATCCCGACGCGCGGTAAATCGTGGATGCAGTTCCGGGTAGGGTATTACCTGTTCGCGATTTTGTTCCTGATTTTCGACGTGGAAGCGATGTTCATGTTCCCGTGGGCCGTTATCGTGCGCGAAATGGGTGTCGACGGCTTGCTGAACATCCTGTTCTTTTTGTTGATTTTGGTATTGGGTCTCGCCTATGCGTGGAAAAAAGGAGCTTTGGAATGGAAATAAAAGGAGTCAACATCAAGTCGATGAAATACGACGCGTTCAATGACAACGAGTACATTGAACAGCTCAGAGCGGGCGGAGTGAACGTCGTCGTCGGCAAGCTGGATCAACTGATCAACTGGGGGCGTTCCAATTCGCTGTGGCCGCTGACGTTCGCGACCAGTTGCTGCGGTATCGAGTTCATGGCGGTCGGTGCGGCGCGCTATGACTTTGCCCGGTTCGGGTTCGAAGTGACTCGGGCCAGTCCGCGCCAGGCCGATGTGATCGTCGTGGCCGGCACGATCGTGCATAAGATGGCCCCGGTGCTCAAACGGCTGTACGACCAGATGGCCGAGCCGAAATACGTGATCGCAATGGGCGCCTGCGCCATTTCCGGCGGCCCGTTCAAAGGATCGTACCATGTGCTGGAAGGGGTCGACAAGATCATTCCGGTCGATGTGTACGTGCCGGGGTGCCCGCCGCGTCCGGAAGCGTTGCTGTACGGTATGATGCAGTTGCAGCGTAAGGTCAAGGCCGAACATTTCTTCGGCGAGGTGAACAGAAAGGAAAAGAAAGAATCCGCAGACCATGAATAATATCAAAGATAAGTTAGCGCTTATGGCTCCGTCGCTCGTGTTCGGGGAAGGGGAGCCGTTGACGGTGACCGTGCCTGCCGGGCAATTCCGCGACGTGGCGAAAAGCCTGCGGGACGATCCGCAGATGCGGTTCGACCTGCTGCTGTGCATGACCGGGATGGACTGGGGCGAAACGCTCGGCGTGGTTTACCACCTGCGTTCGACCGAATTGGGACACGAAATCGTGCTCCGGACGGAGACCGCCGACCGCGAGAACCCGGAATTGCAGAGCGTGTACGACCTGTGGGAATCGGCCAACCTGAACGAACGCGAAGTGTACGATTTTTTCGGCATCCGCTTTATCGGGCACCCCGATATGCGCCGGCTGTACCTGCGCAACGACTGGGTCGGCTATCCGTTCCGCAAGGATTACAACGCTTCGCCGGACGTCAATCCGGTCAGACTGGATTCCGACGAAACGCTCGACACGGCTCCGGCTTACGAGCTGAAAGACGGCAAGGTCGAAAAGCACGAAAACGTGCTGTTCGAGAACGACGAATACGTGGTCAATATCGGGCCGCAGCACCCGGCTACGCACGGCGTGTTGCGTTTCCGGGTTTCGCTGGCCGGCGAAACGGTGCAGAAGGTGGACGTCCACTGCGGTTACATTCACCGCGGCATCGAAAAGATGTGCGAGAGCCTTACTTATCCGCAAACTTTGGCGCTGACCGACCGGCTCGACTACCTGTCCGCGCATCAGAACCGCCATGCGCTGTGCATGTGCATCGAGCAGGCGATGGGGATCGAAATCCCGGAACGGGTGCAGTACATCCGCACGATCATGGACGAGTTGAACCGTCTGTCGTCGCACCTGTTGTTCTGGTCGACGCTGTGCATGGACCTCGGTGCGCTGACGGCGTTCTTCTACGGGTTCCGCGACCGTGAGATCGTGCTGGACATGATGGAGGAGACCACCGGCGGCCGGTTGATCCAGAACTACAACATGATCGGCGGCGTGGCTGCCGATATCCATCCGAACCTTGTTAAACGGGTAAAGGATTTCATAAAATACCTGCCGAAGATGCTGGACGAGTACGACGAAGTGTTTACCGGCAACGTGATCGCGCAGCAGCGTCTGAAGGGGATCGGCATCCTGCCCAAAGAGGTGGCGGTTTCGTACGGCGTGACGGGTCCGTCGGGCCGCGCTTCGGGGTGGAGCTGCGACGTGCGCAAGCTGAAACCATACGGCGTGTACGACAAGGTGCAGTTCGACGAAGTGATCCGCACCGGCGGCGATTCGTTCGACCGTTACTTGGTGCGCGTCGATGAAATCCGCCAGTCGCTGCATATTCTCGAACAATTGATCGACAACATTCCTGCCGGCGACTACGCCGTGAAGACCAAGCCGATCATCCGTCTGCCGGAAGGACAGTTCTTCAGCAGCGTGGAGGCGAGCCGCGGAGAATTCGGCGTTTACATCGAAAGCCGGGGCGACAAGTTCCCGTACCGCATGAAGTTCCGCTCGCCGGGACTGCCGCTCGTATCGGTGGTCGATTACCTGGCCAGCGGCAGCAAGATCGCCGACCTGATCGCGATCGGCGGTTCGCTCGACTACGTGGTACCCGATATCGACAGATAACAAACTTTAATCCAACAACGATATGTTATTGAATACATATACAGACAGTATTGATTTCAACGCGGTGACCGGATGGGTGCACGATACGCTGAGCGGGATGATGCCGGCCTGGGGCGTGACGCTCACCGAGTGCGTGCTGATCGGCCTGTGCCTGTTGCTCGGTTATGCGGTGATCGCGCTGGCGCTGATCTACGTCGAACGCAAAGTCTGTGCTTTTTTCCAGTGCCGCCTCGGGCCGAACCGGGTGGGGCCTTACGGAACCGTGCAGAGCGTAGCCGACATGATCAAGATGCTGATCAAGGAGCTGATCACGATCAACCATATCGACCGTTTCCTGTTCAACCTCGCGCCGTACATCGTGATTATTTCGTCGGTGCTGGCATTCGGCTGCCTGCCGTTCGCCAAAGGTTTCGAAGTGCTCGATTTCAACGTCGGGATCTTTTTTCTGATGGCGGTGTCGTCGATCGGGATCGTCGGCATCCTGCTGGCCGGTTGGTCGAGTAACAACAAATATTCGCTGATCGGCGCGATGCGAAGCGGCGCGCAGATGATCAGTTACGAATTGTCGATCGGACTGTCGTTGATGACGATGGTCGTGTTCGCCGGAACGATGCAGCTTTCCGAGATCGTCGAACGCCAGGCCGACGGTTGGTTCCTCTTTACGGGGCACATTCCGGCGGTGATCGCTTTTTTGATCTACCTGGTGGCCGGTACCGCCGAGACGAACCGGGGGCCGTTCGACCTGCCCGAGGCCGACTCGGAACTGACGGCCGGTTACCATACCGAATATTCGGGGATGCACTTCGGCTTTTTCTACCTGGCCGAGTACCTGAACCTGTTTATCGTCGCGGGGGTCGCTACGACGATGTTCCTCGGCGGATGGATGCCGCTGCACATCGCCGGTTGGGAAGGCTTCAACGCCGTGATGGATTTTATTCCGTCGATCGTATGGTTTCTGGTGAAGGTGGGCGTGGTTATTTTCGTCATCATGTGGTTCAAGTGGACGTTCCCGCGACTGAGGATCGACCAACTGCTGAAGCTCGAATGGAAATACCTGTTGCCGCTGAACCTGCTGAACCTGCTGCTGATGGTGATTATCGTTGCGTTCGGATTGCATTTTTAACCGCCGAACCGGCCTATAAACAAACGGAATATGAATGCTTTTAAGAATTACATAAGTTCCTTTTTCAGCGGGCTGTCGTCGCTGTTGAAGGGGATGCGCGTTACGATACGGGTTTTCTTCCGTAAGAAGACGACCGAGCAGTATCCCGAAAACCGCGATACGCTGCAGATCTTCGACCGTTTCCGCGGGGAGTTGGTCATGCCGCACAATGCGAACAACGAGCACAAGTGCGTAGCCTGCGGGATCTGTCAGATGAACTGCCCGAACGGATCGATCAAGGTGATCTCCGAGACCGTAACCGACGAGGAGGGTAAGAAGAAGCGGGTGCTTACCAAATACGTGTACGACATCGGAAGCTGTCTCTACTGCCAGCTTTGCGTGCGCACCTGCCCGCACGGAGCGATCGAGTTCGACAACAAGTTCGAGCATGCGGTCTTCACGCGCGACAAACTGGTGCGTCAGCTCAATCACGAAGGTTCAACGTTAGAAAAAAAATAGACGGAAATGGAAATTACCTTGCAACAGGCCGGTTTTGCGTTTCTCGCTGCGGTGATCGTCGTCTTTTCGGTGATGACGGTGACCACGAAGCGGATTCTGCGAGCTGCCACATATCTGCTTTTCGTGCTTTTCGCCACGGCGGGCATCTATTTTCAGCTTAACTATTCGTTCCTCGGCGCCGTGCAACTGTTGATTTATGCGGGCGGCGTCGTCGTCTTGTACGTTTTCTCGATTCTGCTGACCAGTTCCGACGAGGAGAAGAAGACGCCGCTGCGCAACCGCCGCGTCGTCGCGGGCTTGGCCGCTTCGGTGGCCGGCGCGGTGCTCTGCATCTTCCTGCTCGTGACCCATTCGTTCGGCCCGTCGCAGTTCGCCGGTGGGGAGATCGACATGCACACGATCGGCCACGCGATGATGGGAACCGGGAAATACCAGTATTTGTTGCCTTTCGAGGCGGTCAGCGTGCTGTTGCTGGCTTGTATCGTCGGAGGTTTGTTGATTGCACGTAAACGGAAATAGCGCTATGGAAATACAAATGGAATATTACCTGATCGTCAGCGCCGTGATGTTTTTCGCCGGCGTGTACGGGTTCATCACCCGGCGCAACCTGATCGCCGTGCTGATCTCCATCGAGTTGATCCTGAATGCGGTGGATATCAATTTCGCCGTGTTCAACCGTTACCTGTTCCCCGGACAGCTCGAAGGGTTTTTCTTTACGATCTTCGCGATCGCCATCGCAGCGGCCGAAACCGCCGTCGCCATCGCGATCATCATCAACATCTACCGCAACCTGCGTAACATCGAGGTCAAAAACCTCGACGAACTGAAAGACTAACTTTAAGGACAGAAAAAACTACGCAATATGGAATACACGATACTGATCGTACTGTTGCCGCTGCTGACGTTCCTGGTGCTCGGTCTGCTGGGCATGAAACTGAAAGCATGCGCGTCGGGACTCGTCGGCACCCTGTCGATGGCCGTGACGACCGCGCTCGCTTACGGGACGGCCTGGCAGTACTTCACGACGGCCAAGGTGGACGGCATTTACCAGAAATGGGTGCCGTTCAACATCGAGTGGCTGCGTTTTACCGATAACCTGCACATCGACCTGGGCGTATTGCTCGACCCGATCTCGGTGATGATGCTGGTCGTGATTACGACCGTGTCGCTGATGGTGCACGTTTACAGCCTCGGTTACATGAAGGGCGAACGCGGTTTCGAACGCTACTATGCTTTCCTGTCGCTGTTCAGTTGCTCGATGCTCGGATTGGTCGTGGCGACCAATATTTTCCAAATGTATATCTTCTGGGAGCTGGTGGGCGTTTCGTCCTACCTGTTGATCGGGTTCTACTATACGAAGCCCGAAGCGATCGCCGCTTCGAAAAAGGCGTTCATCGTGACGCGGTTCGCCGATCTCGGATTTTTGATCGGCATCCTGTTGCTGTCGTTCTTTACGCAGACGTTCGATTTCGGACTGCTGACTTCGGGCGACCGTGCGATCTTCTCCCAAGCTGCCGGGACGACCTTCATGGGCGCTTCGGCGTTGGCATGGGCGATGGCGCTGATCTTTATCGGCGGCGCCGGTAAGTCGGCGATGTTCCCGCTGCATATCTGGCTGCCCGATGCGATGGAAGGCCCGACCCCGGTGTCGGCGCTGATCCATGCCGCGACGATGGTCGTGGCCGGCGTCTATCTGGTGGCGCGGCTCTTCCCGGTCTACTATTTCGAAACCCCGGAGGTGCTGCACGGCATTGCCTACGTCGGCGCGTTTACCGCGCTGTTTGCCGCCACGATCGCGTGCGTGCAGACCGATATCAAGCGCGTGCTGGCCTTTTCGACTATATCGCAGATCGGTTTCATGATGGTGGCCCTCGGCGTGTCGGGCTACGGCGGACACGAAGGGCTCGGTTACATGGCCGGCATGTTCCACCTGTTTACGCACGCGATGTTCAAGGCCCTGCTGTTCCTCGGGGCCGGCGCGATTATCCATGCGGTGCACAGCAACGAGATGAGCCATATGGGCGGCCTGCGCAAGCAGATGCCGATTACGCATATCACGTTCCTCGTCGCCTGCCTCGCGATTTCGGGTATTCCACCGTTCTCGGGCTTCTTCAGCAAGGACGAGATCCTGACCGCGGCATTCATGTTCGCGCCCGCTATGGGATGGGTGATGAGCTTTATCGCCGCGCTGACGGCGTTCTATATGTTCCGTCTGTACTACAATATTTTCTGGGGAACTCCGGCCAAGCACGAGCATGAGCCGCACGAGGCCCCCGGCGTAATGACGACGCCGCTGATTATCCTCGCCGCCGTCACCTGCGTTGCCGGGTTCATCCCGTTCGGCAAGTTCGTCAGCAGCGACGGGGCCGACTACATCATCCACCTCGACTGGACGGTAGCCGGAACGAGCATCGCGATTGCGCTGATCTCGATCGCCGTCGCTACGGTGTTTTACCGCAAGCACAGTCCGATTCCGGATCGTCTGGCGCGTACGTTCAGCGGCCTGCACCGTGCGGCTAGCCATCGCTTCTACATCGACGAGGTATATCTTTTCATTACCAAGAGGATCATTTTCAACGGCGTTTCGCGTTCGATCGCGTGGTTCGACCGGCATGTGATCGACGGCGCGATGAACGGGCTGGCGCTGGTGACAAACCGGATGTCGCTGGCGATTCGCGGATTGCAGTCCGGACAGGTGCAGCAGTATGCGTTCGTATTTCTCGTGGGATTGTTGCTGATTACCGTACTGGTGCTGTTTTGTTGAATAAAATAAGTTGATACGGATATGAACTTTTTATCTTTATTTGTACTGATACCGCTGCTGATGACCTGCGCGATGTTCCTCACGAAGGACATCCGCCGCATCCGTGCGATCATGGTAGTCGGCGCCTCGCTGTTGCTGGGCCTGTCCGTGGCGCTGGTGGCGATGTATCTGGGAGAACGCAGCGCGGGGAACGGCGCCGAAATGCTGTTCACGGCCGATGCGGTGTGGTACGCTCCGCTGAATATCCACTATTCGGTCGGCGTCGACGGTATTTCGGTGGCGATGTTGCTGCTGTCGTCGGTGATCGTCTTTACCGGGGTGTTCGCTTCGTGGAAAATGTCGCCGCTACCGCGGGAGTTTTTCGCATGGTTCTCGCTGCTGTCGATCGGGGTGTTCGGATTCTTCATTTCGATTGATCTGTTCACGATGTTCATGTTTTACGAGGTGGCGCTGATCCCGATGTACCTGCTGATCGGCGTGTGGGGAACCGGCCGGAAAGAGTATTCGGCGATGAAACTGACGCTGATGTTGATGGGAGGTTCGGCGCTGCTGCTGGTCGGCATCCTCGGCATCTATTTCCATTCGGCGCCCGAAGGCGGTCAACTGTCGATGAATATTCTCGAAATCTCCAAACATACGATTCCGATGAGCGCGCAGTACCTGTTCTTCCCGCTGACGTTCGTCGGCTTCGGGGTGCTCGGCGCGATGTTTCCGTTCCACACGTGGTCGCCGGACGGTCACGCTTCGGCGCCTACGGCCGTTTCGATGCTGCATGCTGGGGTGCTGATGAAACTCGGCGGATACGGTTGTTTTCGCGTGGCGATCTTCCTGATGCCCGAGGCGGCCAACGAACTGGCATGGATTTTCCTGACGCTGACCGGTATCAGCGTGGTCTACGGAGCGTTCTCGGCAATCAAGCAGACCGACCTGAAATACATCAACGCCTACTCTTCGGTCAGCCACTGCGGACTGGTGCTGTTCGCGATCCTGATGCTGAACCAGACCGCGATGACCGGCGCCGTGTTGCAAATGCTGTCGCATGGACTGATGACGGCCTTGTTCTTTGCGTTGATCGGGATGATATACGGACGCACCCATACGCGGGATGTCCGCGAGATGGGCGGTCTGATGAAGGTGATGCCGTTTTTGAGCGTCTGCTTCGTAATCGCCGGACTGGCGTCGCTGGGGCTTCCGGGACTCAGCGGATTCGTAGCCGAGATGACCGTGTTCGTCGGCTCGTTCGAGCATACCGATACGTTCCACCGCGTCTTTACGATCGTCGCCTGCTCGTCGATCGTGATTACGGCGGTTTATATCCTGCGGATGGTGGGCAAGGTGTTTTACGGTTCGGTACTGAATAAGGATCACCTGGCGCTGACCGACGCCGTGTGGTTCGAACGCCTGTCGGTCGTCGTGCTGATCGTGGCGATCGCCGGACTCGGTATGGCGCCGTTGTGGGTGTCGAATATGATCAACGACAGTTTGCTGCCCGTTGTACAACAGTTAATGAAATAGAGGACGCTATATGGATTACAGTAATTTTCTGATGATGAAAGAGGAGCTGTCGCTGATCGCCGTGATGGTGATCCTGCTGCTCTACGATTTGATGGCTTCGAAGAACGGTTTGCGGTATTTCCAGCCCGTAGCGTGCATTCTGTTCGGCGTACATACGTTGCTGAACATCGTGCCGGGAGTCGCTGGCGAAGCATTCGGCGGCATGTACCAGTACACGCCGATGATGGGCGTCGTCAAAAGCATCCTGAACGTCGGGACGCTGATCGTGCTGATGCAGGCCGAGGGCTGGCTCAAAAGCGATACGACCGTCCACAAGCGCGGCGAATTCTATTTCCTGACGCTGACCACGCTGCTGGGCATGTACTTCATGATCTCGGCCGGCAACTTCCTGTTCTTCTTTATCGGACTGGAAACCGCGTCGATCCCGATGGCTACGTTGGTCGCTTTCGATAAGTTCAAACGCGAATCGGCCGAAGCCGGAGCCAAATACATCCTGAACGCCGTCTTTGCATCGGGGCTGTCGCTGTACGGTATGTCGCTGATCTACGGTACGACCGGAACGCTCTATTTCGACGACATCCCGGCCGCCGTGAACGGTTCGCCGTTGCAGATCATGGCTTTCCTGTTCTTCGTCGTGGGGCTGTTCTTCAAAATTTCGCTCGTGCCGTTCCACCAGTGGACGCCCGACGTTTACCAGGGCGCTCCGACGACCGTTACCTCTTACCTGTCGGTCATTTCGAAAGGGGCTGCCGTGTTTGTGCTGATGACGATCCTGATGAAGGTGTTCTCTCCGATCGCAGCCCAGTGGCAGGGCGTGCTCTACGGCGTAATCATCGCGACGATCACGATCGCCAACTTGTTCGCGATTCGACAGCGCAATATCAAACGTTTCCTGGCTTATTCGTCGATTTCGCAGGCCGGTTACATCGTGCTGGGAGTGATCAGCGCATCGGCTCTCGGTATGACTTCGCTGGTTTATTACATATTGGTTTACATGGTGTCCAACTTGGCCGCTTTCGGCGTGATTTCGGCGATTGAGAACCGCTCCGGCAAGGTGACGATCGACGATTACAACGGATTGTACGCAACGAATCCGAAACTGGTGCTGGTGATGACGCTGGCGATGTTCTCGCTGGCCGGGATTCCGCCGTTCGCCGGATTTTTCAGCAAGTTCTTCATCTTCGCAGCCGCCGCCCAGCAAGGGTATTACATCCTTGTGTTGATCGCGCTGATCAATACGATTATTTCGCTGTACTATTATCTGCTCGTGGTCAAGGCCATGTTCATCAACAAGAACGAGGCGCCGATCGCCGCGTTCCGCAGCGACGGGTACATGCGTGCCAGTCTGGTGGCTTGTAGCATGGGTATCCTGCTGTTGGGAGTCCTGAGCGTGGTGTACGATCGGATCTCGTTGCTGAGCTACGGAATGTAGCGTGGGATCGAATCCTATAAAAGCCGGTGAAACTCGCCGGCTTTTTCGTTTGTGTACAAAATGTGCAAAAAAAATTACCGGAAACCGTCGGGAACGTTTGATTGTTCGTAAAAACGCTTTACCTTTGCTTCCAGTTGAATCAAGGTGGCCCGACCGCAGCGACGCGGAATGGCCGTAATAGGGAATCCGGTGCGAAACGTCGTTTCAATCCCGGAGCTGTACCCGCAGCTGTAAGCCTCGGAAAATGTCCGGCGATTCTGAAAGTCACTGTCGTAAGGATGGGAAGACTGCCGGATGTGAGGCGAGCCAGAAGACCTGCCTCGATTCGTTTGAAACATTTGTGCTTCGGGTAAAAAGCGGAATGGGTTGATTCTTTGCGGGGGTCGGACGGGAGTTGTCCGGGTTCGCGTTTTTTCTTCCTCTTTTATTTTATTTCGGAGCAGCCGGACGAATATTACGGAAAAACGGTTTTACAGGATCGACGCCCTGCGAACGACGTTTTTTACGAATATGATAAGTAGTTTTCCCCCTGAGTGACGGATGAGGATCTGAATAAGGTGCTCATCTGTCCTTGTTTCGGTTTGTAGGGGATCGGTAATTTGCGTAACTTTGTAAGTTCAACCGGAAAATATGGGTATTCCGATGAGATTGATTCGATCGTTTTTTCTTTTTTTGTCCGTCATACTGCTGGGAGCGGGGTGCGGATCGGGCCGGAAATCCGGCGAAGGCGCCGGCGAAGCGTTCCGGATAGAATATGCCCGGCATTATCGGGTCGAGCATTTCCGGGATTATACGCTCGTCGACGTGCTCAGTCCGTGGGACAGCCTCCGGTTGCTGCGTCGTTATGTGCTCGTCGACCGCGAGAGGCCGCTGCCGGTTGGACTTCCGGAAGGAAATATCGTGCGGACGCCGTTGCAGCGGGTCGTGGTTTATTCGGCCGTGCACTGCGGTATGCTGGACGAACTGGGGGTGGGCGACCGGATCGTAGGGGTTTGCGAGCCCCGTTATATCGACCTGGATTTTATTCGCGACGGGGTGGCCCGGGGTGCTATTGCCGACCTGGGCGAGGCTTCGTCGCCGGATGTCGAAAAGGTGATCGACCTGGCGCCCGACATCATCATCGCTTCGCCGTTCAAGAACGTCGGTTACGGACGGATCGAAAAAACGGCGATTCCGATCATGGAATGCGTCGATTATATGGAGGTTACGCCGCTCGGAAGGGCCGAATGGATGCGTTTCATGGCGTTGTTTTTCGACAGAGGACAGCGGGCCGATTCGCTATTCCGGCAGACGGCGGCGGCATACGATTCGCTGTGCAGGATGACGGATACGGTGGGCGTGCGTCCGACCGTACTGTCCGAGAAAAAATACGGATCGGCATGGTATGTTCCCGGGGGCCGCAGTTACATTGCCAACTTGTACCGCGATGCCGGGGCCGATTACATCTGGGCCGACGACCCGACTACCGGTTCGGTGCCGTTGGCGTTCGAGACGGTGTTCGAAAAGGGACAGGGAGCCGATTTCTGGCTTATTAAATACAATGCGCCGCAGGAACTGACCTATGCGGAACTGCAGACGGAGTACGAACCTTACCGGCATTTCGACGCTTTTAAAAACCGGAATATTTTCGTCTGCAATACCGGGGAAACGCCTTATTACGAAGAAATGCCGATGCATCCCGACCGGGTGTTGGGCGACCTGATCGAGATTTTTCATCCGGGGACGATACCCGGATACCGGTTGCGGTATTTTAACAGGATGCGGCAGTGAGCATTTCGGTGCGGTATATCGTTGCGGCGGCTTGCTGTGTCGCGGTGCTGTTTGCGGCCAGCCTGTTCCTGGGGTCGGTGCCGATTCCGTTGCGGGCGGTGCTCGGCATCCTGACGGGCGGGGAGGCCGGACAGGCTTCGTGGTCGTTTATCGTGCTCGAATCGAGGTTGCCGCAGGCCGTGACCGCGCTGTTGGCCGGTGCGGCGCTGGCTACTTCCGGACTGATGTTGCAAACCGTGTTCAACAATCCGTTGGCCGGCCCGTCGATTCTCGGGATCGATACGGGGGCGAGTCTCGGCGTGGCGTTGGTGATGCTGATGCTGGGAGGGACGGTCGGCGGTACGGGCGGTTTCATGCTCAGCGGTTATATGGCCGTCGTATCGGGCGCATTCGTCGGAGCGACGGCGGTGTTGTGCATCATCATCTTTTTTTCGACCCTGGTGCGCAGCAACGTGATGTTGCTGATTATCGGGATTATGGTCGGCTACCTGGCCTCGTCGATGATCTCGCTGCTGAATTTTTTCGCGACGTCGGACGGCGTGTATTCCTACATGCTGTGGGGGATGGGCGATTTTTCGGGCGTTTCGTTGCGGCAGATGCCGCTGTTCGCGCTGCTGATCGGGGCGGGACTGTTCGTCGCGCTACTGCTGATGAAGCCGCTGAACGCATTGCTGCTCGGCGAACGCTATGCCGAGAATCTCGGGGTGCGCGTACAGCGCGTGCGGATCTTGCTGTTGATCTGTACGGGGGTGTTGACGGCCGTTTCGACGGCGTTTTGCGGGCCGATTGCCTTTATCGGGTTGTCCGTACCGCATTTGGCGCGGTTGATGACCGGTTCGGCCGATCACCGGCTGTTGCTGCCGGCGGTGATGCTGACCGGTTCCTGCGTCGCGCTGCTGTGCAACCTGATCAGCCTGCTGCCCGGCGCATCGGGCGTGATTCCGCTGAACGCGATCACTCCGCTGGTCGGCGCTCCGGTGGTTATTTATGTGATCGTGAACCAGAAACGGATACAATATTTCAACTGATGGAGCGTCGTTGCGTGATAACCGGAGAGCGCCTCTCGATCGGCTACCGCCTCGGCGGGCGCGGCGTCCGGCGTGTGCACGAGGGTCTGTCGTTTTCGCTGCGTGCCGGCGAGTTGACCTGCCTGCTCGGCCCGAACGGCGCCGGTAAATCGACGTTGCTGAAGACGCTCGGCGGCGGGCGGACGCTGTTGGACGGCGAGCTCCGCTTGTGCGGCGAGCCGTTCGGGAAGTATTCCGAGACCCGTCGTTCGCGGTTGGTCGGCGTGGTGTTGACCGATAAGGTGTATGCCGGGGGACTGAGGGTGCATCAGTTGGTCGCTCTCGGTCGGTATCCCTATACGGGTTTTTTCGGAAATCTCGGCGCGGAGGACCGGCGGGTCGTCGATTGGGCGATGGAAGCGGTCGGAATAGCAGGCAAAGCCGGAAGCTACGTAGCCGAACTGTCGGACGGGGAACGTCAGAAAGCGATGATCGCCAAGGCGCTGGCGCAGCAGTGCCCGGTCATCCTACTCGACGAGCCGACCGCTTTTCTGGATATTATCAGCCGGATCGAGGTGATGAACCTGCTGCACCGCCTGGCGCGCGAGGAGCATAAGGCCGTGCTGCTGTCGACGCACGACGTCGATCAGGCGCTGCTGTTGGCCGACAGCCTGTGGCTGATGTCGCAGCAGAACGGATTGTTGTGTGGAACGACCGAAGACCTGGTGCTGAACGGTTCGCTGAACCGTTTTTTCAGCCGGGGCGACGTGGAATTCGATCCGGACAACGGCCGTTTTCGGCATTGCGGCGGGGTGGGGCGGACCGTGTCCGTCGAGGCTGCCGACGATCGGTTGCTACTGTGGGCCCGGAATGCGCTGATGCGAAACGGCTATGCGGCGCAGTCCGGCGCGGACGGTAATGACGGAATGCGGCTCAGCGTACATGCGGCGGACAATATCGAATTTTTCCGTCCGGACGGTGTTGCGGTACGCTGTGCATCGTTCGCCGAATGGATAGAATTATTAAACGAAACCGATTGTGGGTAGTATTACTTTGATAACGGGAGGCGCCCGTTCGGGGAAGAGTTCGTATGCGCAGCGGTTGGCGCTGGAGCGTTCGGATCGTCCGGTCTACCTGGCGACTTCGCGCGTATGGGACCAGGAGCACCGACTCCGGATCGAACGCCATCGTGCCGACCGGGGGCCGCAGTGGGAGACGGTCGAGGAACCGAAAAACTTGAGCCGCCGTGATTTTCGCGGCCGGACGGTGGTGGTGGACTGCGTGACGCTGTGGTGCACGAATTTTTTTTACGATTTCGATTCGGATGTCGACCGGGCGCTGGACGCGGTCAAAAGCGAGTTCGACCGGTTGGCCGCGCAGGACGCCGACTTTATTTTCGTGACCAACGAGATCGGGCTCGGCGGCGTATCGACCGATCCGTTGCAGCGCCGTTTTACCGACTTGCAGGGGTGGGTCAACCAATACATTGCACAACGTGCCGGAAGCGTCGTACTGATGGTGTCCGGCATACCGATAAAAGTTAAATAGATGATGAAAAACTTTGCGATAAAGACGCCCGATGCGGAGATTCGTACGGCGTTGCAACAGAAGATTGACGGGCTGACCAAGCCGCTCGGATCGCTCGGCCGTCTCGAAGAATTGGCTTTGCAGATCGGGTGGATACAGCAGACGCTTACCCCGTCGCTCGACAGGCCGTACAACATCGTTTTTGCCGGCGATCACGGGGTTGCCGAAGAGAAAGTCAGCCTGTCGCCGAAAGAAGTGACTCGGCAGATGGTCGATAACTTCTTGAAAGGCGGGGCGGGGATCAGTTTCCTGTGTCGGCAGCACGGTTTCCGGCTGAGAGTGGTCGATGCCGGCGTCGACGCCGAGCTGCCTGCCGCCGACGGACTGATCGACCTGAAGATTCGCCGCGGGACGCGTAATTTCGTCGATACGGCGGCCATGACGCGCGAGGAGATGGAACTGGCCGTTGAACGCGGCGCTTCGGTCGCTGCGATGTGCCGCGACGACGGTTGCAACGTCATCAGTTTCGGCGAAATGGGGATCGGCAATACGTCGGCTTCGTCGATGTGGATGACCTGCCTGACCGGTACTCCGCTCGAACAGTGCGTCGGGGCCGGCAGCGGACTCGGTTCGGCCGGGGTGCGCCGTAAATGCCATGTATTGCGGCAGGCGCTCGACGGATATGCGGGCGATCGTTCGGTGGAGGACGTGATGCGCTGGTTCGGCGGCTACGAGATGGTGATGGCAGTCGGGGCGATGTTGCAGGCCGCCGAGCTGGGAATGGTGATCCTCGTCGACGGATTCATTATGACCAACTGTATGCTCGCCGCATCGAAGCTTTATCCCGAAGTGTTGAACTATGCGGTGTTCGCGCACCGGGGAGACGAGTCGGGACACGCCCTGTTGCTGGATGCGATGGGAGCGAAACCGCTGCTCGACCTCGGCCTGCGTCTGGGCGAGGGAACCGGCGCCGTGTGCGCTTATCCGATCGTCGAATCGGCCGTGCGGATGCTCGCCGAAATGGCTTCGTTCGGCGACGCCGGCGTTACCAAATATTTTTAGAAGAGGGGAGTGCGCGCTGCGATGTCTGCGGGTGATTGCAGCGGAACGTTCCGGACGAAATTCCGCCCTCGATTTTAATACGGATTTTGAAATGAAACAGCTTGCCGCCGCATTGATCTTTTTCACACGCCTGCCCCTGTGGCGGGTCGTGCGGGTTCCGGACGCCTGTTACCGGCGGGTGGTGGCTTATTGGTCCGCGACCGGGTGGCTGACCGCTGCCGTGACGGCGGGGGTGTTGTATGGTGCGGCGTTCCTACTGCCGGTGCCGGCGGCCGTGCTGGCGGCGGTTATCGCGCGGGTGCTGCTGACCGGGGCGTTGCACGAAGACGGGCTTTCCGATTTTCTGGACGGTTTCGGCGGAGGTAGAACCCGGGAGCAGACGCTGGCCATTATGAAAGACTCCCGTACAGGCAGTTACGGAATCATCGGGTTGATTCTCTATTTCGGGCTGCTCGTCGCGCTGCTCGCTTCGCTGCCGGTTCCGGTGGCGTGTGCGGCGGTGCTTTGCGGCGATCCGTTCTGCAAGTTCGTCGCGTCGATGACGATCAATTTCCTGCCTTACGCGCGTCCGGCGGCTCAGAGCAAATCCGGCGTGGTGTATGCACCGATGCGCGTCGGCGAAATAGTTTGCGGCGCGGCGTTCGGTGTGCTGCCGATGCTGTCGCTGTTTTATCCGCCTTACTGGCTTGCCGGGCTTGCGCCGTTCGCGTGCATTGCGTGGCTTATTCGACAGATGCGACGCCGTATCGGCGGGTACACGGGGGATTGCTGCGGTGCGGCATTCCTGTTGTGCGAGGGCTCGTTTTATGTGGCTTTGGTCGTTTTATACCGATATTATGGAAGCGGTACTGGTGCGGCATACCTCGGTTGACGTTCCGCCGGGCGTTTGCTACGGACGGACGGATGTGCCGCTGAAGGCGACGTTTCCGCAGGAGGCGACCGCCGTTGCGGCGGCTTTGCCGACGCCGCCGTTCGATGCCGTTTACACCAGTCCGCTCAGCCGTTGCGAGCGGCTGGCGGCTTTCTGCGGTTGGCCGGACGCCGTGCGGGAATCCTGCCTGTTGGAAATGGATTTCGGGGCGTGGGAGATGCGGCCGTGGATGGCGATTTCCGATCCCCGGCTGAAAGTATGGTTCGCCGACTGGATGCATGCGCCGACGGCCGGCGGCGAGTCGTTCGATGGAATGTGCGGCCGCGTCGGTTCTTTTATCGGCCGGTTGAAAGCGGCCGGCCTGAGTCGCGTGTTGTTTTTTACGCACGGCGGGGTGATCGCCTGCGCGCGCACGGTCGCCGACTCGTGTTCTGTCGAACAGGCGTTTGCGGAGCCTGCCCCATACGGGGGCGTCGTCACGCTGCAATTCTGACCTTTTTCCTACGGTTTTCCGCTCTTTTCCCGGCCGACATGGCACGGGTATTGATGTATTCCGGGAAACGTTCGTAGAACATAAAAAACGGAATTATGTATTTTCTGTGGTATTTATTGATCGGGCTCATCGTGGGCTACATCGCCAGTCTGATCGTCAAGGGCAGCGGTTCGGGCCTGTTGCTCAATATCGTGATCGGTATCGTCGGCGGGGTGCTCGGCGGATGGCTGCTGAGCCTGTTCGGGCTGGTCGCCGTCGGGACGCTGGGCAGCCTGATCGCGTCGCTCGTCGGGGCGATCGTGTTGCTGTGGATCGCTTCGCTGCTGAGCCATAAAAAACAAAGACAGCAATAACCGAAAAAAGTAAAGAATGTTTCACTTATAAATTATCGTATTATGGAAAGCACTAAGAAAGGGGGATGCGGATGCGGATCGTCATCACGCCCCAAAGATTCGGACGACATGAAGAAAAAACCGATGGACGGGAAGAGCTCGTCGAAGACGGATAAGAAATAAATTTTTCGATCCGGGGGTAAGTTTTTACTTCGCGCGATGTTCCGACGGGAACGGCTTTCCGTTCCCGGTAACCTGCAAACGGCAGATTCTGCCTCGTAACAAAAGGCGGAGACTTCAGGGAATCATCCCGATTCCGGAAGTCCCCGCCTTTTCAATTTGGAATAGGGAAAAATTTTTCGTATCTTTATAAATACTGACCCGAATATTGACTTTCTTATGCCGACTACTGTGCTTCCTTCCGTTACACGATGCCATTACCTTGATAATTTGAAAGTGCTTCTCACGGTACTGGTCGTATTTCATCATGCCGGTCAGGCGTACGGCGACGGAGGAGCGTGGCCTTACTCCCCTTCCTTATCGCATGAATATGTCGGTTGGCTCGGAAATTTCTTTCCGGTGAACGCGGCTTTCTTCATGGGGTTGTTTTTTTTGATTTCGGCTTATTTTATACCCGGAAGCCTGGATAGAAGCGGTACGAAGCAATTTGTTCGCAAAAGGGCGATCCGCTTGGGCGTTCCCATGCTGGTCGTGCTGATATTGTCGTTATCGGTTACCGGAAAAGCGGAATTCGCTCATACGTGGTTTCTGGAACATCTGTTGTTTTATTCGCTGGCCTATGTTTGCATTTACGAAGCGTGCAGAAAATACGAATGGGGACTGAAACGGGACAGGCGGTTGAATTTACTGCGTGTTTTGCTTTTGGCAGCCGGGTTATCCGCCGTTACTTATTATGTCCGGTTGGAAAATCCGATCGACCACTGGAAAATGCTGGGAGGTTTTTTGAGTAGCGAACCCGCCCATCTTCCCCAATACGTTCTGATGTTTGCGCTGGGAATTGTCGCTTACCGGAACGATTGGTTCGGATCATTGTCTCCGTCGGTGGGGAAGGTACTGCTCGCGGTGGCGGGATTGATGGTTTTATTGGTTTATTTGCGTCCGGTTTACCCTTTTCTGGGAAACAATATCTGGAAGAATTGGTGGTGGTATGAAGCGCTCCTCTGTCTGTCGCTGAGTTTCGGTCTGATCTATCTGTACAGAGTAAGATTCAATCGGACGTCCCCTTTCCGCCGATGGCTGGCCGATCAGGCGTACGGCGTTTATTTTTTCCACCTGTTCGTCATCATCGGATTGCAATATGCATTCGACGGGTTCGATATGGGAAGCGGAACGGTCAAGTTTCTTTTTATCGGAATATGCGCGACGGTCGTGTCGTTCGCGCTGGTTTATCTGGTGCGGAGTATTCCGGGGATGAAACGGGTATTGTGATGGGGCATGTCATATTCGTTTCACCGGACGACGGATTCTTTTCCCAGTTTCAACATACAGTGCTGTAAAAACCGACAGGGACGGCTGTTGTGTCGTCCCTGCCGTTATGCTTACGGTCTGCGGGGCCTTGGCCTGCACCGTATTTTCCTTTATTTGAACGTAGTCTGTCCTTCCGCAAAAGCGCGCATGTCTCTGACCGTCGGATTGTGGCAGGTGCAGCCGCCGTCTGCCACGACCGTCTGCCCGGTCACGTAACGGGCGTCGTCGGAAGCGAGGAAGGCGATCACTCCGGCGATGTCTTCCGACTGCCCGGCGTAATCCACCGCATTGTGCGCGATGAACAGTTCCTTGTACTCGTCGGTCAGCGACCGTTCGGCCGCTGGGGTCAACACCAGTCCCGGCGCGACGCAGTTGCATCGCACGCCGGCTTTGCCGTACTGCGTGGCTACGTACCGCGTGAAGTTGACCGAACCGGCTTTGCAGATGCCGTAATAGCAGCCCGTCAGGTTGCCGGTCAACCCTCCGATCGACGCGACGTTGACGATCGCGCCGCCGCCGTTGGCCGTCATCCAGGCGACTGCCTGCTGCGTAATGACCATCATGCTGCGAACCATCACATGGAACACTTCGTCGAAATAATCCAGGTCGGCGTGCAGCAGGTCGGCGTCCCGTTTGGGATCGGCATACCCGGCGTTGTTGACGACCACGTCGATCCGGCCGAAATTTTTCAGCGTATGCGCCGCCAGGTCGCGCGAACTTTCCAGTTCCGCCGCATTGAAATAGACGGCGACGGCGTTTCCTCCGGCGTCGTTCAGGGTTTGGCAGGCCTTTTTAGCTCCTTCCAGGTCGTAGTCGGCCACGACGACCGAGGCCCCTTCGGCGCATAGCCGCTCGGCCGTGGCAAAACCGATTCCTTTGGCCGCTCCGGTTACGAGCGCCGCTTTGTTTTCGAATCTTTTCATCAAATTATGGTTTAATAAATTTTCATGCAGCCGGACGATCCGGACGGTTCGGGCGGAAAATGGACGATGGCGATCCCCGCCGCAGACCTTCTCCCGGTGTCTGCAAAATTCGTTCCCGTCGGGATTTTCTTCTGCAAGATAGATAATAGTTCGGATGCGGCAAACGGTTGTGTCGGAAGAAATTCCGTGCAGATCGAGATCGGAAATCCAGTAAAATACGTACCTTTATAGTTCTAACCTAACCTGCTTATGAAACGAATACGACTTTTGCGCTTTGCGCAGCTTTTTCTAACGGCGGTTGTGTTGGGAACGGGATCTCCCGCACGAACGCAATCCTTGGCTCCCGAACATTTCGAACGGCAGCCGATGGACCGGATGGCGGCCTGGAACTATGCGCTGGTACGCACTTACGAACGGGCTCCGGTATCGCGCCTGTTGACTTACGTGCGCGAGAATTACGGGATTCAATATACGGCCCTCGCGCGCATCGTGCCGCAGGTCGAGGTGGACGGCCGCATTTATACCGCGGCCGAGGCGACCGATATCCGCGTGGAGGATTTTCCGGGCGGCGTCGAGGCGCGTTTCCGGCTCGGCGGCGTCGAGGTCGAGAGCCGGTTTACGCTGTTGATGGTCGGTACGGGCGAATCCACCCGGGTCGGGGCCGCCGTGTACAGCATCCGCACCGAACCGAAAGCGACGGTGCGCCTGATGATCGGCGAATCGTTTTGGCAACGGTCGGCTTTCGAGGATATGAACAAAGTGCCGTTCGAGCCGCTCGACCCGCGCGACAACCGGATCGACAAGCAGGGTAAAACCTACCTGATCGCCACCGGCGAACATAGCGCGATTACCGGAGTGCGGACTTCCGCCGTCGTCGATGTCCGGCGCGGCGAGGGCGGGGGAGAGTACCTCGACTGCGCTTTCGCCGGCGGGTCGGGCGAAGTGTTGCTCGCCTTTGCCGAAGACCGGGCCCGGGTGGTAAAGATCTCCGGACTCGATATGTCCCGGGCGTTGGACGATGTCGACCGTCATTACGGGGAATTGCTTGCGAACCGGATCGAGACCCCCGATTCGTTGATCGACAAGGCTTTCGGCAGCGCGCTGACCACGCTCGAATATACCTGGGTCGATCCGTACGGCTGGGTCGAGTGCATCCATCACTGGACTTCGCTGTGGCACATGCAGCAGACTGCGGCGGCCGAGTGGCTCGGTCAGACCGACCGTTCGCGCGCCACGACGCTCAAACAGGCCGAGATGATCAATTCCGACGGGTCGATCCCGCATTTCGCGCCATTCGGTTTTACGCGTCGCGATTTCGGCGGGACGAACCAGTTCTGGGCATGGCAGGTGCGCCGTTACTGGAATTTTACCGGCGACCTCGATTTTGCCGCCGCGACGGCGCCCGTGCTCGACCGGGTAATCGGCCAGACGTTCGCCGAATACGACAGGAATGACAATTTGCTGCTCGGCTGGGGTCTGCAGATCGGCAATCAGGAAGATTACGTGGCTACCGCCGGCGACGGAACGACCCCGTCGGTCGAAGGGATCAACATGATGCGTACTCGCAGCGAACTGGCCGCCGGACTCGGGGATACTACCGCGTCGCTGCTGTGGCGCGCCCGCGCCGACGAGACCGTCTCGCGGCTGCGCGCGAAATTGTGGCGTTCCGATCTCGGGCGGTTCGTCTATTTCGACGATCTGCAGGGCAATCCCCGGCTCGACGGACAGTACCATACGCTGACCTATCCGGCTATTTTCGGGATAACCGACCTGTTGGATTCCTATACGTCGCTCCGACACCTGTCCGACCGGCTGACCGACAGCTCCGGAGCGATTTATTGTTCCAATAATTTTCCGTATCATGCGGTCGGGACCTGGGGAATGCAGGCCGGAGCCGCTCAGCAGCCGTGGGGCGCGTGGGGATACGCGGCCGCCGGGTTGCGCAACCGGGTGTCCGATCCGTTGCATGCGCTGGCCGGCTGGGTAATGGACGACAACCACCGGGGATCGTGGCCCGAAGTTTCGACCGAAGCGGTTCCGGCTTATTTCTCGGCTCCGGCAGGGTTGTATGTGGCGGCTGTGGTCGAGGCGCTTTTCGGCCTGGAAATGCACGCTCCGGAGGGGTATATCCGGGTGTCGCCCAATTTTCCGGACGATTGGCCTTCCGCTTCGATGCGGCTGAAAAACCATCGGGTCGATTTCCGGCGATCCGGAAACCGGCTCGAATACGACCTGCATACGACCGCGAAACTCGCCCGGAAAATCCGATGGTCGTTACCTGTTTGCACGAACGTGCGGCTGACCGATCACGGCGAACCGATTCCGGTTCGCCTGCGGTCCGGTATCGACGGCGTGTTCGCCGAAGCCGAACTGCCAGCCGAGAATCATTCGCGGATTGTCGTGACGTTCGATCCCGTGCCGTTGAACCTTTCGGTTCCCGGATCGGTGGCCGAAGGCGAATCGTTACAGGTCGCGCTGCAGGGCGCCGAATTGCTCGGAATCGAGGACCGCGGCGGCTTATTGGCGTCGGTATGCACCGACGGAAATGTTCTGCGGGGGACTCTGAAAAAGGGATTGCTCGACGAGTACCGGTCGTTCGGGGCGTTGGGCGAACTGAATTTCAGCCGGCGTACGCTGTTCGTGCGCGCCCAGACCGGCGAGGGCGTCGGGTTTTACATTCCGGTCGACCTGACCGTATTGCCCCGGTTCGAGGCCGTACCGCTCGGCGGATTGAAGTTTACGGACTCTTTGTCGGCGGACGTATTGCTGCGAAACAATACCGACCGGGCCGTGACGGGCCGGGCCGTGCTGCGTGTCGGAGAAGCCGCTTTCCCGTTCTGCGTCGATCTGGCGCCGCGCAGCGAGTGCCGGCGGAATATCGCTTTCGGAGCGGGCGACGCAACGCTCTTTGCGCCGGGCGTCAATTGTGCCGAATTGACCTTGCCCGGCGGAGAGTCGCTTCCGCTGAGGCTGGCGTTCGGCGACCTGCCGGAAGCCGGGCCGTTCGATTCGTTCCTGAAAGAGAATCTGCGTCCGATCGCGATCGACGGATTGCTCGATACGCCCGACAAATCGTGGCAGAAAGTCCGGAAATACCAGGCCTTTTATCATCCGCCCTGGCACTCCTGCCCGCCGCCGATGGAGGCGCTCGATACGACTCGCGAGTTCCGTGTGCCGCAGATTCCTGGGCTATCGTTCCGGGTTCCGTCGCACCGCTTCGCGGCTTTGTCGCGCAGCAACGGAACTCCGTTTATCCGGATTCCGGGCGACGGTTTGCATTGTAAAAAACTTTATTTCCTGTTCGTGCCGTTGCTCGATAATGCCGATATGTTCACCCGCGTGGCGCGTATCACCGTGCGCGATGCGGAAGGGGGCGAGGTGACGCGGACGCTGAGTTTTCCGGGCGATCTGGATTGGTCGTGCCCGCCGTCGGCCGTGGGAAAGTTCGCGACGACGCAGCAGAACCGTTCGTTGACGGCTCCTCCGTTGTCGCTGCTTTCTCCGGTTCAGGCCGATCGGCCCGAGGGCCGGGCTCCGGCTTTTCCGCAGCCGGTATGGTGGAGCGGCAGCGCGGCAGCGGTCACCCGTTCGGGTGTCTTCGCGGTGGTCGAGCTCGATTTGGAACGTATCCGCGAATTGGCGTGGATCGACTTGGAAGCGCTGGACGATATTTCCGCGCTGGGACTGGTGGCCGTTACCGGTTATTCGGCCGACCGTTTCGGCGCGCTGGCCGGTACGCCGTGGTTTCCGCCCGCCCGCCGGTTGCCCCCGGTGCCGTTGTTCGATCTGACGGCTCCCGATTCGCTGTCCCGGTGGCAGATCGAGGGAGATGCGTTCTCGGTCGCTCCGGTGCCTGCCTTGTTCAACGAAGCGACCCTGAATTCGCTGGCCAAAAACGGAGAAACCGCCGTGGGCCGGGCATTGTCGCCGGCGTTCCGGTTGCCGGAGTGGTGTGCGAAGCTCGACTTCGACACCCAGGGAGGAACGGCGATGAAAGATCCCGACGGGAACGAAACGCTCTGTATTCGGCTGCTGGACGCCGATACCGGCCGCGAGCTGGCTGTCATGCTGTCGGCCGGGGTACACAGTCTTACGCACCGATACATGGACGTTTCGGCCTTTTCCGGCCGCAATCTGCGACTCGAACTGGTCGATCGGAACACCCGGACTTCTTATGCATGGATCGGCCTGCGGAGGGTTTGTATGATGCCGTAGCGACAGTCGGCCGAAAGCGCGGTTGATGCCGCACGGTCGTCGGTTATTCGATTCTTTTCGCGTGATGATCGTACCCCGGCCGTCACGCGAAAATTTTGTGCGATCGTAGAGCATACCGGCGATCGGGACGTGCGGGATATTCCGGTTTCGTCTTTAAACGGGGCCAGGGGGCTTTTAAAAGGCCGTAGCCCTTTGTTGAAATAAAGCAGGCTGACAATCATTAGATTGTCAGCCTGCTTGTGGTCCCAGCAGGACTCGAACCTGCATTTAAAGTTTAGGAAACTTCCGTTCTATCCCTTGAACTATGAGACCGTCCATTTATCCTCTCCGTAAAAGGGAATAAAAGTTATCCGGTTATTTCGAAAAATCGCCGCCGTTATAGGCCCATTTGACGTAAATGGAGCCCCAAGTGTAACCGCCGCCGAAAGCCGAAAGGATTAGATTGTCGCCTTTGCGCAGCCGCGATTCGTAGTCCCACAGGCAGAGCGGAATGGTGCCTGCGGTCGTGTTGCCGAACTTGTTGATGTTGATCATGCACTTCTCTTTGGCGAGTCCCATGCGGTGGGCCGTCGCTTCGATGATGCGCAGGTTGGCCTGATGCGGAACCAGGTAGGCGATGTCGTCCGGAGTCAGCTTATTGCGTTCCATGATTTCGACCGACGTATCCGCCATGTTCGATACGGCGGCTTTGAATACGGCCTGTCCTTCCTGATAGACGTAGTGCCAGTTGTTTTCGACGGTTTCGTGCGTGGCCGGATAGGCCGAGCCGCCCGCCTTCATGTAGAGGTGTTGGCCGCCGCCGCCGTCCGAGTGCAGGATAGCGTCCTGTACGCCGTAGCCTTCGGTCGAAGGCTCCAGCAGCACGGCTGCCGCGCCGTCCCCGAAGATCGGGCAGGTGTTGCGGTCTTTGTAGTTGATGATCGACGACATTTTGTCGGCGCCGATCACGATCACTTTTTTATGCGTACCGGCTTCGATGTATTTGGAAGCCGTGTTCAGTGCAAACAGGAAGCCGCTGCAGGCTGCGGACAAGTCGAACCCGAACGCCTGTTTCATCCCGGTCTTGTAACAGATCAGATTGGCCGTCGACGGAAAGAACATGTCGGGGGTGACCGTTGCGCAGATCACCATTTCGATATCCATCGGGTCGGTATTGGTCTTTTCGAGCAGGTCGAGGACGGCTTTTTCGCCCATAAACGAGGTGCCCAGCCCTTCTCCTTTCAGGATGTGGCGGGTCTTGATGCCGATACGCGACATGATCCATTCGTCGGATGTATCGACCATCTGGCTCAACTCGATATTGTCCAGAATGTAATCGGGCAAATATGCGCCGACGCCAGTTATTGCTGCGGTTTTCTTTTTTGCCATTAACTAAATCTTTCTCGTAGTTTGGAATCCAGCTGAGCCTTGATGGTTTTTTCGGTCTGGAGCACCATGTTCTTGATCGCTTCGGCACTCGAACAGCCGTGACCGATCAGCACCGGAGCGTTGATGCCCAGTACAGGGGTTCCGCCTACCGTTTCGTAATTGAGTTTGTTGAAATAGCTGTTTTTCAGACCGTCGTGCAGGGCCATCGAATAGACGCCTTCCACCTGTTTGATGATCGTATTGCCGACGAACCCGTCGCATACCACCACGTCGGCCACTTCACCGGAAAACAGGTGTTTGGCTTCGATGTTGCCGACGAAATTGAAATCGTGGCAGTTTTCCATCATCTCGTAGGCGGCTTTGGTCTGCTGGTTGCCCTTCTCCTTCTCTTCTCCGATGTTCAGCAGGGCGATGCGCGGGTTTTCCTTGTGCATGACCCCCTGCGCATACAGGTTGCCGATCGTACCGTATTGGCACAACACTTCGGGCTTGCAATCCACGTTCAGTCCGACATCGAGGAGCATCACTTCGCCGCCGTCGATGGTCGGGATGACCGACGAGATGGCCGGGCGGATGATTCCTTCGATCTGCTTGACGGTGCACATACAGCCGACCATCATCGCCCCGGTGCTGCCGGCGCTCGCGAAACCGTCGATTTTCTGTTCCATCAGGTAACGGAAGCCGACCGCGATGCTGGAATCGGGTTTCTGGCGGAATGCCTGCGACGGATTGTCTCCCATGCCGATAACCTCGGTTGTCGGTACGATTTCGAACGTGTCGGGCGGGCAGTTCTCGCGCGACAGAATCTCCTCGATCCGGACTTTGTCTCCGAACAGGACGATTTTGCTGTCCCTGCCGATGAGGCCGGACGCTTTGATGGCACCCGACACCACCGCCTGCGGAGCATAATCTCCGCCCATTGCGTCAATTCCTATTTTCGTCATACGGTTATGACTTTAGGACTCTATTCGGCTTTCTTTTCGATCGCTAAGCGGCCTCTGTAGAATCCGCATTCGGGACATACCCGGTGGTAAAGCACGGCTGCTCCGCAGTTCGAGCAGGTAGAAATCGTAGGTGCTTCGGCTTTGTAATGAGTTCTTCTTTTGTCCCGTCTCGTGCTCGAGATCTTACGTTTAGGATGTGCCATTTTTAAAGATATTTACTACTGTTAGTATTCTCGTTTATTTTTCGTTTGTAGACTTTTTCGTTTTTAGTTTGTCTTGTAGCGTTTCGGTCTGCTCGTTGCCGGTGAGCCGGTCGAATTCCTCTTCGCTTACGATGTTGAACCGCGCCAGCATGTCCGGATCGCAACCGCTTTTACCATCGCTGCCGACAGGGTGCACCCGCTGGTAAGGCAAGCTCAAACAGATGCTTTCGTAGATGTACTGCGACAAGTCGATCTCGGTTTCGGACGGGCCGATCCACATCACCTCGCCGTCGCTTTCCTGCTCCGTTTCGCTGTAGCGGACGGCAAGCGTTCCCGTATAGCCGACCGGCATCATGAACTCTTCGAGGCAGCGGTCGCAGGTCACGCAGACTTCCCCTTCGATCCTGAAATCGAGGGTCAGCAGGTTGCTTTGCTTGTTCAGCACGACCTGTACATCGGCTTTTCCCCGATGGATTTCAGATCCTTCGAAAGCTTCGAAAAAGCGATCGCCGATTTTGAAATCGAATCGGTGTGTCCCGACACTCAGCGCCTTATGGGCTATGGAACATTTTGTAAGCGTACTCATCCTATGCTAAAACAGACCGCAAAGGTATATAATTTAAACGTAATTGCCAAACCTTCCGTGAATAATAGAGTATCCTATCCGTGCTAACGGGAAACGTACCTTCCGTATTGTCCGGAGTGCTGGCCGGAAGGTACGGAATCCCGTTTCCGCCGATCGTCCGCGCTATGGACGTTGCGACTTTGCGATTAATGTCAGGTCGCACAACGCGATGGCCATCGCCGCTTCGACGACGACCGGTGCGCGCAGCGCGATGCAGGCGTCGTGACGGCCCTTGATCTTCAACTCTTCGGGTTTCCCGGTTTCCGTGTTCAGCGTGATTTGCGGCGACGAGATGCTGGAGGTCGGTTTGACGACGACCCGCGCCACGACCGGATTGCCGTTGGTGATCCCGCCGGTAATTCCTCCGGCGTTGTTCGTGGCCGTGGTTCCGTCCGGCGAAATGATCGGGTCGTTGTGCTCGCTGCCGCGCATCCGGGCCGCTTCGAATCCGGCGCCGAATTCCACGCCTTTGACGGCCGGGATCGAGAAGAACAGGTGGCTGATGACGCTCTCCGCCGAATCGAAAAACGGTTCGCCGAGCGAGTGCGGTACGCCGGTGGCCGTGCATTCGACGATACCGCCCACCGAATCCTGCGAACGCAGCGCGGCTTCGATGACTTTCGGGAAATCGTCCGGGTTGTTGCAGTTGTCGATCTCAAGGATGCGGCTTTCGATCCGGATCTTGCCGCCCAGTATTTTTTTTGCTACCACGCCGGCCGCGACCAGCCCGAGGGTCAGCCGGCCGGAGAAGTGTCCGCCGCCGCGGTAATCGGCGAATCCCCTGAACTTTTGTATCGCCACCCAGTCCGAATGCGACGGGCGCGGATGCGTGATCAGGTTTTTGTAGTCGCCCGACAGCGTGTTTTCGTTGTGGAACAGGATGGTCAACGGCGCGCCGGTCGTGCGGCCGTTGAAGACGCCCGTCAGCAGGTGCGGCGTATCGCTCTCCTTACGCGGCGTCGTGCCGCGTTTGCCGCTTTTGCGGCGGCCGAGGTCTTTTTCGAAAGAGGTCTCGTCGAGTTCGAGTCCCGCGGGTACTCCGTCGAGGGTCACGCCGACCGCTTCGCCGTGCGACTCTCCGAATATGGAAATTCTGAATAATCTGCCAAAACTGTTCATTTCGGTTTATTTTTAGGATCAGGCCCGTCGCAAAGTGAAAAAGCCTGTGCGTATCCGTAATTATTTACAATTTATCTTCCGCCTCGCGTCCGGCCAGATTTCTGAAATCGTCCCAGAATTCCGGATAGGATTTGTCGACCGCTTCGGCTCCGCGGATCGTGACGGCCCCGTCGCTGTTCAGCGCCGCTACCGCCGCCGCCATGGCGATCCGGTGGTCGTTGTGGCTGCTGACCGTAGCGCCGTGAATCGTTCCGCCGATGATCCGCATCTCGTTCTCCGTCTCGATGTCCACCGCAACTCCCATGCCGCCGAAAACGTCGGCGAGGGTTTGGGCGCGGTTGCTCTCCTTGTGGATGAGCCGGTGTGTGCCTCGGATGACCGAAGTGCCGTCGCAGTTGGCGGCGAGCGCGGCGAGCGCCGGGAAAAGGTCGGGGCAGTGCGTCGCGTCGAATTCGAACGCGTGCAGTTCGTTACGGCGGACGGTGACCGAATCGGCCGTCGTCGTGATTTCGGCCCCGGCCCGGGTCAGGGCGTCGATGATGGCCGTGTCGGCTTGTAGCGACAGCGGATTCAGGTTTTCGACCGTGATCCGACCGGCCGTGGCTCCTGCGACTAGCAGGCACGAGGCGCCGCTCCAGTCGCCTTCGATGCGGTAGCGCGTCGGGACGTAGCGTTGGCCTCCTTCGATGAAGAACTGCCGGTAGTCGTTGTGTTTGATGTCGATGCCGAAATTTTTCAGCAGTCCGATCGTCATGTCGATGTACGGCCGGCTTTTGAGGTCGTTGACCGTCAGGGTCGTGTCCTGTGCGGCCAGCGGCAGCGCCATCAGCAGCCCGGTGATGAACTGCGAACTGAGCGAACCGTCGACCGTAATGTTGCCGCCGCGGATGGCTCCCCGGATGTGGATCGGCAGGTAGCCTCCTTGCGAACTGACCGTCGCGCCGAGTTGCCGCAGCGGTTCTTCCATCATCGAGATCGGGCGTTTGAGGATCGATCCTTTGCCGGTCAGCGTGATGGTTTCGGTGCAGAGCGCCGTGATCGGCGTGAATAGGCGGGTCGCCAGGCCCGATTCGCCGATGTTCAGTTGGCGTTTGCGCGGATGCAGGCCGCCGTGCAGCGTGTATGTGTCTTCGTGAGCCGATATTTTCGCGCCGAGGTCGGCGGCGACTTGCAGCGCGGCGCGGGTGTCGTTGCACTGCACCATGTTCGACAGGACGCTTTCGCCCTCGCACAGCAGCGCGGCGGCGATCGCCCGCTGCGCGTAGCTTTTCGATGCGGGGGCGGTAACGCTGCCCGATACGGTTCCTTCGGATAGGGTGATGTCCATGTGTTAACGCAGTTTAAAGTCTTGTCCCAGATAGACCTTGCGCACCATTTCGTCGTTGGCCAGGTCTTCGGCCGTGCCGGCTTTCAGGATGCGTCCCTCGAACAACAGGTAGGTGCGGTCGGTAATCGACAGGGTTTCGTGCACGTTGTGGTCGGTGATGATAACGCCGATGTTCTTGTTTTTCAGGGTTGCCACGATGCTCTGTATGTCTTCGACGGCGATCGGGTCGACCCCGGCGAACGGTTCGTCGAGCAGGATGAACTTCGGGTTGATCGCCACCGCCCGGGCGATCTCGGTGCGTCGTCGTTCGCCGCCCGAAAGTTGGATGCCAAGGCTTTTGCGCACTTTGGTCAGCCGGAACTCTTCGATCAGGTTTTCGAGTCGTTCTTTCTGATACTCTTTCGTGAAATTGGTCATCTGCAGGACGGCCCGGATGTTGTCCTCGACCGACAGTCGGCGGAATACCGAAGCTTCCTGAGCCAGGTAGCCGACCCCCTTCTGGGCGCGTTTGTAGACCGGCTCGTTGGTCAGTTCCTGGTCTTCGAGGAAAATCGAACCCTCGTTGGGCTTGATCAGTCCGACGATCATGTAGAACGTCGTGGTCTTGCCGGCGCCGTTCGGGCCGAGCAGTCCGACGATCTCCCCCTGGTTGACTTCGATCGACACATGGTCGACCACCGTGCGGGTTTTATAGCGTTTTACCAGGTCTTTCGTGTATAGTCTCATAGGGTTGGATACGCAGTGTGCGAAAAATTTTCTACAAAGTTAGTTAAATTCGGAAATTATTCTTATCTTTCCTTTATTAAATAGGTTTGTTGTCAAATAATATTGGATGTAGATGTCTGATAAAGAGGTTTCTAAGCTATATCATTGCTTAAAGGAGTATTTCGGATTCGATAATTTCAAAGGAAATCAGGAGGCGGTGATCCGCAACGTGCTGGATGGGAACGATACGTTCGTGCTGATGCCTACCGGAGGCGGCAAATCGCTGTGTTATCAACTTCCCGCGCTGATGATGGACGGCGTGGCTATCGTCATTTCGCCGTTGATCGCGTTGATGAAAAATCAGGTCGATGCGATGCGCACGTTCAGCATGGTGGACGGCGTCGCCCATTTTCTGAATTCGTCGCTGAACAAGGCGGCCGTCACGAAGGTCAAAGAGGACGTGCTGGCCGGGAAAACCAAATTGCTGTATTTCGCTCCCGAATCGCTTACCAAAGAGGATAACGTCAATTTCCTGCGGAAAATCAAAATATCGTTCTATGCGATCGACGAGGCGCACTGTATTTCGGAATGGGGACACGATTTCCGCCCGGAGTACCGCCGCATTCGTCCGATCATCAACGAGATCGGGCAGGCGCCGCTGATCGCGCTGACCGCGACGGCTACGCCGAAAGTACAGATGGACATTCAGAAGAACCTCGGTATGCTCGACGCTTCGGTATTCAAGTCGTCGTTCAACCGGCCGAATCTTTTCTACGAGATCCGTTCGAAGGCGAATGCCACGAAGGATATTATCCGTTATATCAAAAACCACGAGGGACAGTCCGGGATCATTTACTGCCTGAGCCGCAAGAAGGTCGAGGAACTGGCCGAACTGCTGGCCGCCAACAACATCAAGGTCGCTCCGTACCATGCCGGGATGGATGCCGCGACGCGGGCCGGCAACCAAGACAAGTTCTTGCACGAACAGGTCGACGTAATCGTGGCGACCATCGCGTTCGGGATGGGGATCGACAAGCCCGACGTGCGTTATGTGATCCATTACGACATTCCGAAAAGTCTCGAAGGGTATTATCAGGAGACCGGCCGCGCCGGCCGCGACGGCGGGGGCGGGCAGTGCATCGCCTTTTACAGTTACAAGGATATCCAGAAGCTCGAAAAATTCATGCAGGGCAAACCGTTGGCCGAGCAAGAGATCGGCAAGCTGCTGTTGCAGGAGACGGTCTCCTATGCCGAGAGTTCGGTGTGTCGCCGCAAGACGTTGCTGCACTATTTCGGCGAGGAGTTTCCCGAGGAGAACTGCGGTTGCTGCGACAACTGCGTCAATCCGAAGCCGCGTTTCGAGGGACGCGACCACCTGCGGTTGCTGCTGCGCGTGTTGCAGGCCATCGGCGATAAGTTCAAGGCCGACTACCTGGTCAACATGTTGGTCGGTCGCAACAACGCCCTGATCAAGTCTTATAATCACCATAAGAGCGAGTGGTTCGGCATCGGCGACGATCACAACGACCGTTTCTGGGGAGCCGTAGTGCGCCAGGCGTTGATCCTCGGGCTGGTCGACCGCAACATCGAGAATTACGGCCTGCTGTCGATCAACGAGGCGGGCGAGGAGTATATCGAGAATCCCTATTCGGTGATGATGACCGCCGACCACGAGTACGATGATACGGACGACGACGAGTCGGTTTCGCCGCCGGCCGGCAAAGGCGGGGTAGCCGACGAGGAACTTTTCGCGATGCTGAAGGACCTGCGCAAGAAGGTGGCCCGGCAGATGGAGTTGCCGCCGTTCGTGGTATTCCAGGATCCGTCGCTCGAAGACATGTCGATTCAGTACCCGGTTACGCTTGAGGAGATGCAGAACATCACGGGCGTCGGCGTCGGCAAGGCAAAGAAGTTCGGCAAGCCGTTCGTCGAACTGATCAAGAAATACGTCGATGAAAAAGACATCGTCCGTCCGCAGGACATGGTGGTCAAGAGCGTGGTCAACAAGAGCGGCAACAAGGTGTTCATCATTCAGAGCATCGACCGTCAGATGGATTTTGAAGACATTGCCAAAGCGCGCGACATGGATTTCGAAGAGCTGCTCGGCGAGATCGAAGCCATCATCCATTCCGGGACGAAACTCAATATAGGCTATTACGTGAACGAGGTGATCGACGAGGAGAAGGCCGAAGAGATCTATCTCTATTTCAAGGAGGACGCCGAGAGCGATTCGCTCGAAGAGGCGGTCAAGGAGCTCGGCCCCGATTTCACCGAAGAGGAGATCCGGCTGGTAAGGGCCAGGTTCATGAGCGAAATGGGGAACTGATCAACGGTAATACGGCGGAATGATGCCGGACTCGTCCGATACGGGTCCGGCATAACGTTAATTGCCGGGGGGCTTTCCCTGCATAATGGAGGAAAGGACGAAGCGTTGTGATTAGAAATTGTTTAAATAATCTGATTATGAATAAATTGGGTGTAATGAAGTTGCGAAAAAGGATTTGGAACGGATCGTTGTGTTTGGCCGCAGCGGTTTTTACGCTGTGCGCGTGCAGCAAAGATGAGTCGGATCCGCCGCTTGCGGCCGGAGACGTGGCTGTGGACGTGGTGCTGACGCCCCGCGGTTTCGAAGATCAGATTTACACCTCTTATCTTTACATGATTCCGTTCGTAACGGACTACCAGGGCGTGAATGTGGAAGGGTTGCTGACGAAAGATATTTTCAAGCTGTCGCTGGTGAGTCCGCGTAGCGGGGCGACGATCGGACTGAAGATGCACGAAAGCGAGCTCAACGAAGAGGTCGTCGGACAATATACGCTGCCCCGCAGCGGGGATACGTTGTGGATGCAGCCCCGCATGGTCTGGAAGTACGATGCGTTGCGCCGGTTCGACCGGACGCGCAACCTGGCGCTGCGCTGGACGATCTCGGCCGACGGCAGGGAGATTTGTACCGTCGATCGCACCTTTTCGTGCCGTTCGGTCAGTCAGTGTGTGAACGCCTTGATCGTATATCCGTACGAACGGCCGCAGGGGCTGGTCGTCAACGAGGACGATGCGGTCGAAATTCCCGAGATGTTCGCCGGTTACGTCGAAGAGGAAAATCCGGAGATCGACCGGATTATGGAGCAGGCGCTTCAGGAGGTCGCTTTGCCGTCGGGATTCAACGGTTACCAGTCGGGCGATGAAAATTACCTGTTTCAGCAGATGTGCGCGATCTGGTACGTTTTGCAGCAAACTGGGGTCAGTTACAGCAATGCGACCCAAATTCCCGGTCAGGCGGAGGATGTCAGGGTGCAAAATGTTCGTTTTTTTAGTCAGGCTTTGGCCAGCGCGCAGGCGAACTGCGTGGAGGGAACCTGCATGCTGGCTTCGATCTACCAACGGTTCGATCTGTTTCCGTACTTGATTCTGAAACCGAATCACATGTTTTTGGGCATCGGCGATGCGAACGGGGATCTGACTTATTTTCTCGAAACGACCATGATCGGTAACGTCCGGCTGGACGCTCTGACGACGGCGGAGGAGAAATGGGAGGCGAGCAAGGCCAATTTTAAAAACGCAATGGCGGTGGCGAAGGAGGAATTCGACGAGGTGAAGTCCCGTGTGGATGCCGGAGATCCGTATTATGCGGTGATCGACCTGAAAGAAGCCCGGAAAACGATCCCGTCGATCAATTACGGCAGCGTACGAACCGATTCGAAAGGCAAAGTGATGTTGGTGCGCTGATAACGTGACGGAGAGACCTATGTATGTAAAACCCAAAAAACACCTCGGTCAGCATTTCCTGACCGATTTGTCGGTCGCGAAACGGATTGCGGACAGCCTGCGGGCCGATCGTTGCTCCACGGTGCTCGAAGTGGGGTGCGGCACCGGCGTGCTGACGAAGTTCCTGCTCGAAAGGACGGATATTACGCTCTACGGCGCCGAAGTCGATACCGAGAGCGTCGCTTACTTGCACGAGCATTATCCGCAGTTCGCGCCGCGGTTGATCGAAGGCGATTTTTTGCGAATGGATCTGGCGCAGCGGTTTCCCGACGGGGTAAACGTGATCGGTAATTTCCCGTACAATATTTCGTCGCAGATTTTTTTCAAAATTCTGGAATACCGCGACCGGGTGCCCGAAGCGGTCGGGATGGTGCAGCGCGAGGTGGCCGTGCGGATAGCCGAAAAGCCCGGTACGAAAGACTACGGGATTCTGAGCGTTTTTTTGCAGGCTTTTTACGATATCGAGTACCTGTTTACGGTCGGCGAGGGGGTGTTCAACCCGCCTCCGAAAGTCAAGAGCGCCGTGATCCGGCTGACGCGCAACGGGGTGGAGAGACTCGGTTGCGACGAGGCGCTGTTCGCCCGGGTGGTCAAGGCCGTTTTCAACCAGCGCCGCAAGACGATCCGCAATTCGCTGCGCGCCGCGTTCGGCGACCTGGGAGGAGACGAACATGCGTTTTTCCCGCTGCGTCCCGAGGTGTTGAATGTCGCTCAATTCGTCGAACTAACCGATTGGGTAGCCGGACGGCTGCCCCGAAATAACCGAACTTAATTTTAATTCATGAAAAGGATCATTTTACTTGGATTGCTGTTGGCCGGAAATATCGGCCTTCGGGCGGCCGGCACGGAGGGGCTGCGTTGCGAATACCTCGATAATCCGCTGGGGATCGACGTGACGTCGCCGCGGCTGAGTTGGAAAGTCGTTTCCGGCAAGCGCGGGGACTGCCAGACCGCTTACCGCATTCTGGTGGCCTCTTCTGCGGAACTGCTGAAAAAGGATCGGGGGGATCTTTGGGACAGCGGCCGGGTGCCTTCCGACCGGTCGATTCAGGTCGAGTATGCCGGCAAGCCGCTGGAATCCCGTATGCGCTGTTACTGGAAGGTGCAGGTGTGGGATGCCGCGGGGAAGGCGGGGCCGTGGAGCGAGCCCGCGATGTGGAGCATGGGGCTGCTGACCGAACGGGATTGGGGCGGCGCCCGTTGGATTGCCTACCGCGACGATGCGCAGTGGCGCGAGCAGTGGCAGGCTCACAAGGATCGGGAGAACAGTCACCGCGAACCGACGTGGCCGTGGTTCGTCGGAACCGGCCGGACGATTTGGGAACTGTACGATATGGCTTCTCCGCATTACGATCCGTCGCCGCTGTTTCGCAAAGAATTCGCGCTCGGGAAGAAAGTGAAGGCAGCTACGCTGTACGTGACCGGGGTGGGGTATTACGAAGCCTTTCTGAACGGAAAAAAAATCGGCGATCACGTCCTCGATCCTGCCTGGACGAATTTTCATAAACGGACGTTTTACGTAACCTACGATGTGACCGCCGATGTCCGGCGCGGGGACAACGCGCTGGGGATCATGGTCGGACGCGGACAGTACAACCCGTTGTGCAACGATATCTGGCGATTGGGCAGCTCCCTGTGGGTCGGACAGCCGAAGGCGATCGCGTTGCTCAGCGTCGAATACGCCGACGGGACGACTGCTGATATAGTGACCGACGGCAGTTGGACGACCGCCGGCGGTCCGATTCTTTACGACGATACCCGGCACGGGGAGTTGTACGACGCCCGCGAAGAGAAAGCCGGGTGGAACCGGCCGGGATTCGTCGCGGACGGCTGGAGGCCCGCGGCCGTGGTCGACGGCAGCGGGCCGCTGTATGCCCAGATGATGCCGCCGGTACGTTGTTTCGCTCCGATCGCCCCGGTCAAAACCTTCGATAAAGGGAACGGACGTACGGCTTACGATATTGGCCGGAACATCGCCGGGTGGGCGCGGGTGCGCGTCAGCGGTCCGGCCGGAGCGCGGGTGCTCGTGGAGTACTGCGAACTGCCATCCGATCCGGAACTCGTGCCGGATATCCATCCGTCGAAAATGAAATTCAAAATCGGCGATCCCGATTACGCGTCGTTTTACGACAAGTCGATCAATATCCGGCAGCAGAACGGTTACATTCTTAAAGGCGGCGGGCCGGAGACGTTCGAATGTCGTTTTTCGTACAAAGGCTTCCAGTATATCCGCGTGACTGCGGACGAGGGGGTTACCGTCGAGCGGGTCGAAGGCGTTCCGGTGCATACCGACGTGGCCGACGCCGGATCGTTCGTCTGTTCGAACGAGACCGTGAACCGCTTGCAGCAGATGTCGCGCGCGACGCTGCTGAACAACATCCACAGCATCCCGACCGACTGTCCGCACCGCGAGAAGCAGGGCTGGACGGCCGATACCTATATGACCGACCAGACGGCGATCTACAATTTCGATATGGCGGCTTTCTATGCGAAATGGGCGACCGACCTGGCCGGTACGGCCGACCGGAACGGCGGACTGTGCACCGTGGCGCCGTCGACCGGGTACGACCAGAGCATTTCGACCGTGTGGCCGGCCGCCATCGTGTTCGTGCCGTGGGATCTGCTGTGCTATTACGGCGACCGCCGCGTGGTGGAGCGGCATTACGAAACGATGAAGCGTTTCGCCGAAAGCAGCCTGCTGCGTCAGGCGGACGGCAAGCCGGAGATCATCCGCGAGGTGCTCGGCGATTGGGTGTCGCCGCACATGACGCTGTCCGATACGCTGCAATCTTATGAGATGGCGCCGCCCGAAGGGCTGACTCTTTACGGGACGGCTTCGCACTACCGCGTCGTGAAATACCTCGCCGGGATCGCGCGTTACCTGGATCGCCCGCAGGAAGCCGAGCGGATGGACGCCTGGGCCGCGCGGATCGCCGAGAGTTTCAACCGCGAGTTTTTCGATCCGGCTACGAAGACCTATCACGGGGATAAGCCGACTCCGTACCGCCAGGCGGCGAACGTCGTTCCGCTCGAATACGGGATCGTTCCTCAGAGCGACCGGGACGCGGTACAGCGGAACCTGATTTCCGATCTGCAGAAGTACGACGGCCGCATCGGAACCGGCTTCGTCGGTACGATGGCCCTGATGGATCTGTTGCCGCAAGTCGATCCGGAATTGGCTTACCGGCTGGCGACCCAGCCCGCCTATCCGGGGTGGGGCTTTATGGTGGCCAACGGAGCCAATACGATGTGGGAAACGTGGGACGGCTCGGCTTCGCGCAACCATCCGCCGTTCTGCCTGATCAGCGGTTATTTCTACAAGTACCTGGCCGGGATCCGTTGCGTTTCGGAATATCCCGGATTCAAACGTTTCGTGATCGACCCGTCGGTGGTCGGCGATCTGACTTTCGTCGAGGCGTGGCACGATTCGATGTACGGTCGGATCGAAAGCGGCTGGAAGCGCGACGGCGAGCGGTTGACGCTCGACGTGACGGTGCCGGTCAATACGTCGGCGGTCGTTCACGTGCCGGCTGCGTCGGCGGAAGGGATCACCGAATCGGGCCGTCCGGCGGCGGAGGCCCCGGGCGTTCGGTTCTTGCGGATGGAGAACGGCAAGGCGTTGTACGAAGTGGTTTCGGGCACTTATCGTTTTCAAAGTTCTATTTAAATAAAAAGTGTGTCGGATCGTGCGTATTTGCCGGTTCGACACATTTTTTTGTCAAATAAAGCTATCTTTGTGTAACGAATTGAAAAAAATATAGTTTTATGAAAGGTATTGTGTTGGCGGGGGGCAGCGGTACCCGGCTCTACCCGATTACCAAGGGGGTGTCCAAACAGTTGCTTCCGATCTATGACAAGCCGATGATCTACTATCCCATATCGGTGCTGATGCTGGCCGGTATCCGGGATATCCTGATTATTTCGACGCCCGAAGACCTGCCGATGTTCCGGCGGCTGCTCGGCGACGGTTCGGATTACGGCGTGCGTTTCGCGTATGCCGAACAACCTTCTCCGGACGGATTGGCACAGGCGTTCCTAATTGGCGAGGAGTTTATCGGCGGGGACGACGTTTGTCTCGTGCTGGGCGATAACATATTTTACGGACAGAGTTTTACGAAGATGCTCGGCGAGGCGGTCGCACAGGCCGGAGAGCAGGGGAATGCGACCGTATTCGGTTATTATGTCAACGATCCGGAGCGGTACGGCGTTGCCGAGTTCGACGCCGCGGGCAACGTGCTTTCGATCGAGGAAAAGCCTGTGCAGCCGAAATCCAATTATGCGGTAGTCGGACTCTATTTTTATCCGAACCGGGTGGTCGAGGTCGCCCGGACGATCAAACCGTCGGCGCGCGGAGAACTGGAGATTACGACGGTCAACCAGCGGTTCCTACAAGAAAAAGCGCTGAAGGTGCAGTTGCTGGGTCGAGGATTCGCCTGGCTGGATACCGGGACGCACGATTCGCTCAGCGAAGCGTCGAATTTCATCGAAGTGATCGAGAAACGACAGGGGTTGAAAGTAGCCTGTCTCGAAGAGATCGCTTTTAACAAGGGATGGATCACGCGGGAAAAGCTCCGGGAATTGGCAAAGCCGATGTTGAAAAACGGATACGGCCGATATCTGTCCGGGCTGTTGTAGTCCGGTTTGTCGAAGACGGTATGAATTTAAATATGAAAGAACGGATATGCATGTTATAGAAACCGATTTACAGGGCGTCGTGATTCTCGAACCGCAAATCTTCGGGGATCACCGGGGCTATTTTTTCGAAAGTTTTTCGCAGCGGGAGTTTGCCGAAAAGGTGTGCGAGACGGTGTTCGTGCAGGACAACGAATCGAAATCGAGCTATGGAGTATTACGCGGACTGCATTATCAACTGCCGCCCCACGCACAGAGCAAGCTGGTGCGGGTGATCCGCGGAACGGTGATCGACGTGGCCGTCGATATCCGCAGGGAATCGCCTACGTTCGGTCGGCATGTGGCGGTGGAACTGACCGGCGAAAACCATCGCCAGCTTTTTATTCCGAGGGGATTCGCGCACGGATTCGTCGTATTGAGCGACGAAGCGCTGTTCCAGTATAAGTGCGATAATTTCTACGCGCCGCAATGCGAGGGAGCGATCGCTTACGACGATCCGGCTTTGGGCATCGACTGGCGGCTGCCGGCGTCGGATATTGTCGTTTCAGAGAAAGACCGGCATCATCCGCTGCTGCGCGATGCCGTATTGTTTAATGGCGTATTGTATTAAGCTATGAATATATTGGTTACCGGCGGAAATGGACAGCTGGGTTGTTCGCTGCGGAAAGTTGCCGGAATGTACCCGCAGCACCGGTTCGTATTTACCGATGTCCCGGAGGCGGATATCACGGATCGGGCGTGTATCGCAGCTCTGGCGGAGAAACATGCGATCGACCTGATCGTCAACTGTGCGGCCTATACGGCGGTGGACAGGGCCGAAAGCGATGCCGAAACGGCGGCGAAAATCAACGTGCAGGGCTCGGAAGTGCTGGCCGGCGTCGCCCGGGAGCGCGGGATCGGTCTGATCCATATTTCGACCGATTACGTGTTCGACGGGGAGAGTTGTCATCCGCTGAAGGAAGACCGTCCGACCGCGCCGCAGGGCGTTTACGGCCGCACGAAACTGGCCGGAGAGCAGGCGATCGAAGCGAGCAGGTGCAATGCCTGCGTGATTCGTACCGCATGGCTTTACTCGGAGTACGGGAATAATTTCGTTAAGACGATGCTGAGGCTGGGCCGCGAACGCGATGAGCTGAACGTGGTGTACGACCAGGTCGGAACGCCGACTTATGCGACCGATCTGGCGCATGCGATCCTGCGGCTTGCCGAACGCGGCGTATCCGGTTTCGAAGTGTACCATTTCAGCGACGAGGGGGCGATCTCGTGGTACGATTTTGCGAAAGCGGTATTTGCGCTGGCGGGGATCGATATCCGCGTCGGAGCGATCGAGACGGCGGCTTATCCGACTCCGGCCCGTCGTCCGGCTTACAGCGTGCTTGCAAAAGATAAAATCAGGGAGGCCGGCGTCCGTGTTCCCTACTGGCTGGATTCGCTGCGGGAATGCATGGCGATCCTGTCCGTCCCGACCGAAAAATAAAGACAAAAAGCGATGAAAAAGAACATTCTGATTACCGGAGGAGCCGGGTTTATCGGCTCGCATGTCGTCCGGCTGTTTGTAAATAAATATCCCGATTACCGAATCGTCAACCTCGACAAACTAACCTATGCGGGCAACCTGGAAAACCTGCGGGATGTCGAAAATGCGCCGAATTATACGTTCGTAAAAGAAGATATTTGCCGCTATGAAAAGATGCAAGAGATCTTCCGGACGTATTCGATCGACGGGGTGATCCATCTGGCGGCCGAGAGCCATGTGGACCGCAGTATCAAGGATCCGTTCACTTTTGCGAAAACCAACGTGCTGGGGACGCTTTCGCTGCTTCAGGCCGCGCGTGAGTATTGGAACGGCGATTATGACGGCCGGCGTTTTTACCACGTTTCGACCGACGAAGTTTACGGCGCGCTGGGATTCGACGGGACGCTGTTTACCGAAACGACCAAGTACGACCCGCACAGTCCCTATTCGGCTTCGAAGGCGGGCAGCGATCATTTCGTGCGGGCGTTTCACGATACTTACGGACTGCCTACCGTGATTACCAACTGTTCGAACAACTACGGGCCTTATCAGTTTCCCGAGAAACTGATCCCGCTGTTTATCAATAATATTCGTCACGACAAGCCGCTGCCCGTCTACGGCAGGGGCGAGAACGTGCGGGACTGGCTCTATGTGGAAGATCACGCGCGGGCGATCGACGCGGTTTACCATCGGGGCCGAATCGCCGAAACCTACAACATCGGCGGTTTCAACGAATGGAAAAACATTGACTTGATCCGGGTGGTCATCCGGACGGTCGATCGTTTGCTGGGGCGTCCGGAGGGAGCGGGCGAAAAGCTGATCGCTTACGTGACCGATCGGGCGGGGCACGATCTGCGCTATGCCATTGATTCGACGAAGCTGAAAAACGAACTGGGGTGGGAACCGAGCCTGCAGTTCGAGGAAGGTATCGAAAAAACCGTGCGCTGGTACTTGGACAATCAGGCGTGGCTCGACAGCGTGACCAGCGGCGAGTACGAAAAGTATTACGAGAAGATGTACGGGCGGCGGTAAGCCTGGGCGATGTATTTTGTCCGGGGCGGTTGAATTGAGTTGATAACCGATCGTTTAAACGTTCAGCATATGTTGGTGGATGATATTGCATTGACGCTGTATCCCGGGGTGGGATCCAGGACGGCGATCCATCTGATCGCCTGTTTCGGTTCGGCGGAACGGCTATTCGCCGCGACTGCCGATGAAATCGTAGAACGGGCCGAACTGAGACCCGACCTGGCGCAGCGAATCAGCCGCCGGGAGTATCACGAACGGGCTGCGAAAGAGGTCGATTCGATCCGTCGCAACGGGATCCGGGCTATCGATTCGTTGTCGCCCGACTACCCGCAGCGGCTTCGGGAGTGTTCTGATTATCCGCATGTGCTCTATGTCAGCGGGGATATCGATCTGAACCGGGGACGTTGGCTCACGGTCGTCGGCACGCGCGATTGCACGGTGTACGGGGCCGGCGTATGCGAACGGATTATCCGCGAAGTGGCCGGCCTGTGTCCCGATACCGTGGTGGTGAGCGGATTGGCTTTCGGGATCGACATTGCGGCGCACAGGGCTGCCATGCAGGCCGGACTCGCTACGGTCGGGGTCGTCGCGCATCCGCTGGATCGCATCTATCCGAGAGAACATACGCGGGATGCCCGCCGCATGGTGCACGAAGGCGGCGCCGTGGTGACCGAGTTTTGCAGCGGGTATAAGACCGAACGCTCTTCGTTCATTTGCCGGAACCGGATTATCGCCGGCCTGAGCGACGGGACGTTGGTCGTCGAATCGCACCGTCGCGGCGGCTCGCTGGTGACCGCGGGGATGGCCGACGGTTATCACCGGACCGTTATGGCCGTTCCGGGGCGCGTCTCCGACTCGTCGTCGGACGGGACGAACGGCCTGATCAAGAGCCTGAAAGCCCAGATGGTATGCTGCGGACAGGATGTGGTCGAGGCGCTGAACTGGCAGCCTGCCGATCCGGTTGAACCGGTGCGGAAACCGGCGAGGCAATCGCCGATCGATATACTTGCCGGTTCGCCGGAAGAAGCGGTATTGCAGTTGATCGGCACCGACGTTCCCGTATCGTCGGAGGAATTGAGCCTGCGCAGCGGGATTGCGCCGCAGGAATTGTCGCCGCTGCTGTTGGAACTCGAATTTTCAGGATTGATCCGCTCGTTGCGGGGTAGTTTTTACGTCAGATGTTGATCGATACGCATAGCCATATGTACGACGTCGTTTTCGACGACGACCGGGACGAAGCGATCGCGCGCGCGCAGGCCGCCGGAGTGGGGAAGATGCTATTGCCCGCCGTCGACCGCGAGTCCTACGATGCGATGTTCGCCCTGTCGAGGCGTTATCCGGCGTATTGCCGCCCGATGATGGGGCTGCACCCGACTTCTGTGAATGGCAATCCGGACTACCGGGCCGATCTCGACCGCGTGGCGGAGTACTTGCAGGAGCCTCCCGCGGGGATTCGTTTCTGCGGTGTCGGCGAGATCGGACTCGATTTCTACTGGAGCCGCGATTTCCGGGAACAGCAGATGCAGGCGTTGCGCTTCCAAATCGAACTGGCGCTAGCTTACGACCTGCCGGTCGCCATCCATACGCGGGATGCCTGGGACGAGATGTGCGGATTGCTGGAGGATTTCGGCGGACGGGGTTTGCGCGGGGTGATGCACAGTTTTTGCGGAACGGCCGAACATTACCGGCGGATTCGGGCGGTCGGGACGTTCTGTTTCGGGATCGGCGGTCCGGTCACGTATAAAAAATCGGCCGTGGCCGAAGTGCTGCCGGCCATGCGGCTCGACGAGCTGCTTCTCGAAACCGATTCTCCATACCTGCCTCCGGTGCCGTACCGCGGCAAACGGAACGAAAGCGGTTACCTGCCGCTGATCTGCGAACGGATCGCCGCGATTTACGGTATTTCGCCGGACGAAGTGGCGGAGACGACCGCCCGGAGCGTCCGGAAGATATTCGGCGACGCGTTCTTCTGACGTTTTCCACTCCCGGAGCGGGCCGGTAAACGTTACGACGGAATATCTTTTGCGATAAAATGCCGTCCGGTTTTAATAATTCAGGATTTTTTCGTACATTGCTGCGCTTTTTGAGCCGAACACTACTTCGACCCCGGCTCGGAAGTTTCAGTAAAAGTTTTTAGGAGAAGTGTCCGAGCGGTCGAAGGAGCACGCCTGGAAAGTGTGTATACCTCAAAAGGGTATCGCGGGTTCGAATCCCGCCTTCTCCGCGATTTGAGATAATTGCAGATGTCCGTACAGCCGGCCGTGAGGCGGTTGTACGGATGTTTTTGTTTTCAGATACTCTTGCCCGGACGTGGGAATGACGGCGTCGGCGCGTTGCGAAGCGGCGGGAATGTAAATCCTGCCCGATGCCCGGAACTGTCTGGCGACAGGCGATGCATAGCGGGCCGGCGGCGGCTTTCGCCGAGGCGGACCCTTTTTCGAAACCCGCGAAGCGGGCGCGAACGGTTCCGTTCCGGATCGTTATAAATAAAAAGCGATCGTGAAATTGTTATAAGTTTTTTTAATTTTGCGAACATCGGGGAAATATCCTTATGCACACGTGTTTCCCGTCTGTAATACGGGTAGGATTATCCGTAATTCGGGTACGGTCGATATGGCCTGTTTTTAGGTATTTTTGTGGTGCGGGGAGTAAAAGATGGAAACGAAAGAACGATAATATATAAAAGCCTATGTTGCGAAAAATAAGAGTAACGCTCGCCGTCGTCTGTTTTACGCTGATCACATTGTTGTTTCTCGATTTTACGGGAACGTTGCACGCGTGGTTCGGGTGGCTGGCGAAAATTCAATTCTTGCCGGCGGTACTGGCGCTGAATGTCGGCGTAATCGTGGCGCTGCTGGCGTTGACGCTTCTGTCGGGGCGTGTCTACTGTTCGGTGATCTGCCCGTTGGGGGTATTTCAGGACGCGATTTCGTGGATCAGCGGGAAACGGAAAAAGAAAAAATACCGTTTTTCGTATTCGCCGGCCGTATCGTGGCTGAGGTACGGTGCGCTGGCGTTGTTCGTCGTCGCAGCGGTTGCCGGTATCGGTTCGCTGGTGGCGTTGCTCGCTCCGTACAGTTCCTACGGCCGCATCGTGCAAAACCTGTTCGCTCCCGCGTATCAGTGGGGAAATAACCTGCTGGCCTATCTGGCCGAAAGAGCCGGCAGTTACGCTTTCTACCGGACGGAGGTGTGGATGAAAAGCCTGCCGACTTTTCTCGTGGCCGCCGTTACTTTCGTGACGCTGATCGTGCTGGCGTGGCGTAACGGTCGTACTTATTGCAATACGATTTGCCCGGTGGGTACGGTGCTGGGTTTTTTTTCCAGGTATTCCCTGTTCCGTCCGGTGATCGATACGGAAAAATGCAACGGTTGCGGTCTTTGTGCGCGTAAATGCAAAGCGGCCTGCATTGATTCGTCGAAGCATCGGATCGATTACAGCCGGTGCGTGGATTGTATGGATTGTATCGACGCTTGCCGGCAGGGAGCCGTCGGTTATCGGTTCCGGTTTGCGAAAACCGGTGCGAAACCGGCCGTCGCTTTCGAAGCGGTCGGCGATACGCGAAAGCCGGATACAGCCCGCCGCAGTTTTTTGACCGGTCTGGGACTGTTGGCCGCTTCGGCAGCCGTCCGGGCGCAGGAGAAAAAAGTGGACGGCGGCCTGGCCGTTATTTTGGACAAGAAGATACCGGATCGGGCGACGCCCGTCGTCCCGCCCGGAGCCCGGAGTCTCCGGAATATGGCGGCCCACTGTACCGGCTGCCAGCTCTGCGTGTCGGTATGTCCCGACGGCGTATTGCGGCCTTCGGCCCGTCTGGCGACCCTGATGCAGCCCGAAATGTCTTATGAGCGTGGTTACTGTCGTCCGGAGTGCGCTAAATGCGCCGAGGTTTGTCCGACGGATGCGATACGCCTGACCGGTCTTGCGGAAAAATCGTCGATTCAGATCGGCCATGCCGTCTGGGTGAAAGAGAACTGCGTGCCGCTTACGGACGGGGTGGATTGCGGCAACTGCGCTCGCCATTGTCCGACGGGAGCCATTACGATGGTTCCGTCCGATCCCGATACGGCGGATTCTCCGAAAATCCCCGTTGTGAACGAAGAGCGGTGCATCGGCTGCGGCGCGTGCGAAAACCTTTGCCCGGCGCGTCCGTTCAGTGCGATCTATATCGAAGGACACGAAAATCACAGAACGATTTAAGATTGCGAACTCATGGAAAAAAAGATAAAAAAAGAGAAAATAGACCGGCGCGAATTTCTGAAAAGACTCGGCGCGGGAGCGGCCGTTTCGGCGGTTGCGCTGTCCGGTTGCCGTCCGAAGCGCAATCCGGCGTCGGGCGACCGCTCGGCGCAAGGCGAGGTTCCGACCGATAGGATGACCTACCGCACTAATCCGACTACGGGCGACCGCGTGTCGTTGCTGGGGTACGGTTGTATGCGCTGGCCGACCGTTGCCGACAGCAGCGACGAGCAGATCGACCAGCAGATGGTCAATTCGCTGGTCGATTACGCCATCGCGCACGGCGTCAACTATTTCGATACGTCGCCCGCTTATTGTAAAGGGCGTTCGGAACGCGCAACGGGCATTGCGCTGAGCCGTCATCCGCGCGACAAATATTTGATTGCCACCAAATTGTCTAACTTTGCTCCTGCGACTTGGAGCCGGGAAGCTTCGCTGGCGATGTACCGCAATTCGTTCAAGGAGTTGCAGGTCGATTATCTCGACTACCTGTTGCTTCACGGCATCGGTATGGGCGGTATGGAGGCGCTGAAAGGACGCTATCTCGATAACGGGATGCTCGATTTTCTCGTTGCCGAACGCGAAGCGGGACGTGTCCGAAACTTGGGATTCTCGTATCACGGCGATATCGAGGTCTTCGATTACCTGCTTGCGCGGCACGATGAGATCAAATGGGATTTCGTGCAGATCCAACTCAATTACGTCGACTGGAAACACGCCAAAGAGGTCAACGATAGGAATACCGACGCCGAATATCTTTACGGTGAACTCGAAAAACGGGGTATTCCGGCCGTCATCATGGAGCCGCTGCTGGGCGGCCGGCTGTCGAACGTGCACGACCATATCGCCGCTAAACTGAAGCAACGTCGTCCGGAAGCGAGCGTCGCCTCGTGGGCGTTCCGTTTCGCGGGATCGTTTCCCGGCGTGCTGACCGTGCTGAGCGGTATGACTTACATGGAGCATCTGCAGGATAATCTGCGTACCTATTCGCCGCTTGAGGAACTGACCGGTTCGGACAAGGAGTTTCTGGAAGAGACGGCGCAGGCGTTGCTGCGTTATCCGACCATTCCCTGCAACGACTGCAAATATTGTATGCCGTGCCCTTACGGATTGGATATTCCGGGCATTCTGCTGCATTTCAACAAGTGTATCAACGAAGGTAATATGCCCTCTTCGTCGCAGGATGCGAATTACCGGAAAGCGCGGCGGGCGTTTCTGGTTGGCTACGACCGTTCGGTGCCGCGCTTGCGGCAGGCCAATCATTGCATCGGCTGTAACCAGTGCAATCCCCATTGTCCGCAAAGCATCAACATTCCCGCGGAGATGCAGCGCATCGACAAATTCGTCGAAGATCTGAAGCAGGGGCGTGCATTCTAACTAAAATGAACGGAGTATGGCAAGGGATACAAACGGAATAACTCCGGAGTTGCGAAGGCAGGCGATTGACCGGCTCTTTGCGGAACGGTGTTCGTGCGTGATTCGTAACGGTTCCGATATGCGGGTATTCTATGAACGGGGCGTGAAAGACTTGTACCGGCTGCTGAAAGAGGTACCCGGGCTCCTGCGCGGGGCTTTCGTCGCGGATAAGGTCGTGGGCAAGGCGGCCGCAGCGTTGCTGGCTTTGGGCGGCGTCGAAGAGGTATTTGCGGATGTGATCAGCCGGCCGGCCCTCGATTTGCTGGAGAAAAATGCGGTCGGCACCGGTTACAGGCTTTGCGTGCCGCATATCGTCAACCGTACGCATACCGGCCGGTGTCCGTTGGAAACCCGTTGCGACGGATTGCAAACGCCCGAAGAGTGCCTGGCACAGGTAACGGATTTTATCGAGACGATGAAACGGGAGGGATAGGCGCGGCCGGGGCGTTTCGTCTGTTGTCCGGTATGCGCGTGATTTGTAGTACTCTGTACAAAGAAACGGCGCCGGGGTATTTTCGGCCGGAACGTGAAAGCGTGCAGTTTGGAATATTTTCATCGTTTTTTGCCGGTTCCTGCTGGAATAAAGCGGATTGTTTCCGTATCTTTGTATGATTTTAATACGAAAAAGATGAAATTCGACGAACTCGGCCTGCACGAGGGCATCATGGAAGGAATCGAAACGATGAACTTCAAAGAGATGACCCCCGTTCAGGAACAAACTATTCCCATTATTCTCGAAGGAAAAGATCTGATCGCTTGCGCTCAGACCGGCACCGGCAAAACGGCCGCCTATACGCTTCCGTTGTTGGACCGTTTGCTGCACGAGGGCAATCCGGACAATGTGGTGAAATCGCTGATCGTAGTTCCCACGCGCGAGCTGGCGCAGCAGATCGATATCCAGTTTCAGGGTTTTTCCTACTTTTTACCCCTTTCGACGACGGTCGTTTACGGCGGTGGCGACGGTATCGGCTGGAGTCAGCAGAAACAGGGGATGATCATGGGCTCCGACATCGTGATCGCTACGCCCGGACGCCTGCTGGCCCATATTCAGAACAGCGGGGTGGATCTGTCGCACGTGCGCTATTTCGTGCTCGACGAGGCCGATCGGATGCTCGATATGGGATTCTTCGACGATATTATGAAGATCGTCGCCGAGTTGCCCGCCCAGCGGCAGACCGTGATGTTCTCGGCGACGCTTCCTCCGAAAATCAGGCAGTTGGCCAAACAAATCCTGCGCGATCCGTCCGAGGTGAACATCGCCATATCCAAACCCAACGAGGCGATCAGCCAAGTGGCTTACGTATGTTACGAAAACCAGAAAATCGGAATTATCCGCGAATTGTTCGCCCGGCCTTCGGGGACGAAAACGATTATTTTCTCGTCGTCGAAGCTGAAGACCAAAGAGCTGGCGCGCACGCTGAAGCAAATGAAGCTGAACGTCGGCGCGATGCATTCCGATCTGGAACAGGAGCAGCGAGAAGCGGTGATGCTCGATTTCCGCAACGGTAAGATCGATATCCTCGTGGCTACGGACATTGTGGCGCGCGGAATCGACATCGAGGATATCGGTACGGTGATCAATTACGACGTGCCGCACGACCCGGAAGATTACATCCACCGGATCGGTCGTACGGCCCGTGCGAGTGCGACCGGTACCGGGATCACGTTCGTCAGCGAACAGGAACAGGATAAATTCCAGCGGATCGAGAAGTTTATCGAGCGGGAGATCGAAAAGCTGCCGATTCCCGAACGGCTCGGCAAAGGGCCGAAATACGATCCGGCGGCTTGCGATCGGCGGGGGAGCCGTCGCAATTTCCATGGTCGGGGGCCGCGTAAAGGGAGCGGAAGTTCCGGTAAGCCGGGCGGCCGTTACGGACGCCGGCAGGGAAGCGGCAAACGTCCCCGCGAAGCCGGCAGCGGCGGAGGTAATTAACGGTTCGGCCGATCGTCCGGATTCCGGATATTCGGATTCCGGGATTTTGCGTTATATTTGTTTGACTCTTACCGGAAACGAGATCCGGTCGTGCGTAAGCCTCCGTTCCGTGAAAGTCCCGGATAGGGAAAGGCTGTCGATTGCAAACGATGAAGAAATTACCGCTATATATCACGATCCTGATCGGAATGGCGCTCGGAACCGTGCTCGGTTTCGCTGCTGTTTCCGGCGGATGCGGGCATTTGGTGACCGATTGGGTCAAGCCGTGGGGAACCATTTTCATCCGGATGTTGCGCCTGGTGGCGGTTCCGCTGGTGGTCGTATCGCTGATCAGCGGCATTACGAACTTGAGCGATGTAAAACACCTGTCCCGGCTCGGATTGAAAACGCTCGGAGTTTACCTGACTACCACTGTGTTCGCTATTTTTATCGGGCTGATCGTCGTCAATGCGATTCAGCCCGGTAACGTTTTTCCGCGCGAAAAGACCGAGGAGTTCCGGAGTCATTACGAGCAGGCTGTCGAACAGAGACGCGCCGATGCGCAGGAGGTGAAAAGTTCCGGTCCGTTGCAATTCGTCGTGGACGTGATCCCCGAAAACGTCGTGCAGGCGGCCGGCGACAACACAGCCATGTTGCAGTTGATCCTGCTGTCGATCGTATTTGGCGTGGCGATGGTGGCTGTCGGAAAGGAGAAATCCGCGCCGGTGAAAAACCTGATCGAATCGCTGAACGGGATTATTCTGAAGATCATCGGTTACGTGATGAAGTTCGCCCCGCTGGGGGTGTTCGCGCTGATGGCCGATCTGGTCGTCAGCTTTGCCGGCGATTCGGATTTGTTGCTGGCGCTCGGGTATTACGCCCTTACGGTAGTGATCGGATTGGTTTTCATCCTGTTGGTATGCTATCCGCTGATCGTTCGCTTTTTTTCCCGGACCAAGCTCGGTGATTACATGCGCGCGGTGCTGCCGGTGCAGTTGTTGGCTTTTACGTCGTGTTCCAGCGCAGCCTGCCTGCCTGTGAATATGGAACAGATGCGGAAACTGGGCTTGCCGCACAACGTGATTTCCTTCGTGCTGCCGACCGGGATCACGATCAATATGAACGGGACGAGCTGCTACCACGCCATCGCGACCGTTTTCGTCGCGCAGGTCATGGGGATCGACCTGACCCTGACGCAGATGCTTTCGATCGTCGTGCTGACGACGGTTTCGTCGATCGGTACGCCGGGGATTCCCAGCGGCGGGATGGCCATCCTGATGCTGGTGCTCGTGTCGGTGGGCATTCCGGCCGAGGGGATCGCGCTGATCATTGCGATGGATCGTCCGCTGGATATGCTGATTACGGCGGTGAATGTTTCGGGCGATGCGATGGCGGCTTGCGTGGTGAGCGCGGGCGAGACCGATCGGCGGCAGGCGTGACCCGTTGTTGTTTGGCCGACCGGCGGCTGTGTTTCGTACGATAGTTGTTTTTAACTGAAAATATCCGGAAAATGAAACGATCCGATTTTTGTGTCCGTTCTGCCCGTCAAAGGGTTTTCGTCCGTTTGCTGGCCGCCTTTTTTGCGTGCGTAGTCGTTGCGGTGTTGCTCGTGCGCGCAACGTGTCCGGGGCCGGTGGTCTACCTGCGTTCGGCGGAGGTGGCCGATGCGTCGGCTCGGCACGGGATAACGCCCGAAATGACCGAACAGGCGTTGAAACAGGGATTGGATCTGGCTTCTTTTTTTACGGCGGCGAGTTTGCGCGGGGCCTTCGCAGAAGAGGGCGGCCGTGTGACGGACGCGAAGTCGTTTGCCGAAAAACGCCTTTCGCTCGACGGCCGGGGAGACTACGGATTGCATACGGGACGATGGAGAAATGTCGAACGCCGCGTTCGGAAAATTTTCGGTTGCAAGGATATCGACCTTAGCCTGTCGGTCGACGGAGGCGATACGGTACGCTTGGGTTATGTGGCGTTACGAGGCGGTGATACGCTTGCATCCGGTACGGTAACGGGTTTTATGACGTTGCCCGATACCGTGTCGGACGCATTGCGAGGGCGTGCAGGGCTGGAAATGGCAGGCTTGGAGATGGCAGGCGAATTTTATGCATGGACGAATCCGCTGGCGGATCTGTTATACCGCGATTGTTTCCGGATTCAGGAGGAGCTGCACACTCCGTTGCAGGATAAGATCCGAGACGTCTATCTGTGCGAGCGGGCGGAAATCCGCTGGCCGGAGATTCGGGATTTTATCCGGCGCGGAAATTATGCCCGCAAGGCGTGGTGCAATCAGGCGTTGGGACATTTATACGCGAATGCGGGTTTCGGGATGGAGGATCTCGCGGCGCTGCAACGCGCCCGGTCGTTTTACGAAGAGGCTCGGAAATACGATGCGCAGGCAAGGGAGGCCGTCGATCGCCGGATCGCACGGATCGACGATTATATCGGGGATTGCCGCAAAACGGACAGCAATGGCGAGCTGATCGGTCGTTTCCTCGATGCGAACGTGCAATTGCCGGACAGTTGCCGACAGTTGATCCTGGTTTATAACGACCGGCCGGATTCGGTACTGTGCGCGTTCCGCCGTTTCGACAAGCAGGGCGACGGGCGGTGGACGGAAACCTTTCCGGCGATCCATGCCAACGTAGGCCGCCGCGGGATCGCGCCTTACGGCGAGAAACTCGAAGGCGACCAGCGGACTCCGACGGGAGCCTACCCGATGGGATTCGCGTTCGGTTACCGGGACGACATCGACCTGCGATGGCCGTTCCTGGTGGTTACCAAGCAACATTACTGGATCAGCGATTCGGAAGACCCGATGTATAACCGGATGACCACCGAGACGCCCGCGACGGACAATTTCGAATACCTGCGCCGCGACGACGACGCTTACAAGTACGCCGCCGTAGTCGAATACAACACGCGCCCGATTGAAAAATACAAAGGGAGCGCAATTTTCTTCCACCTCGAAAGCGGTTATAACCGCGGCAGCGCCGGTTGCATAACCGTTACTGAGCCGAAGGTGATCGAAACGCTGCAATGGCTCGATCCGCACCGGTCGCCTTACATGCTGATCGCAACACAGCGCCGGTGATCTGTTTTGTTAACGGAAATAGTTTTTTTGTTATAAAATCGTTGCCTTTGTGCACGAAAACGAATTCAATATCTATTAACACAGATTGCATGCATTTCCCCGTCAATGTGCTGGTAAATAAGACTAAAGTCCAAGACGGATACAAAACATATCGCGTGGAAGATTTTATTTTTATTATTCTTACGTTATGATATTGTTCTTCATAATCTCGTTCAAAAGACTGGCGTAAAAGTCTCTTTTGTAAATTCTCCCTCCAGATCAAGAGGTACCCATATTCCTCCCCGAATTTTTTCGTACGTTTTGCATAAATCAACGATTTTATTCCGGGTTCCAAAACAAACTTTTTTTAATTCGTGTTCTGTCAGGCTTTCATAATAATTGCGTGTATAGCCGAATGTCGATATCATCAATCCTTTTTCCCGATTTTCATTAACGACAATTTGTGTAAATCGTTTTACACTATTTTTGTTGACCTTTGTTTTTGATTTCCAGTGTTTTATTTCGATAATATATGATTTAGTGCTGTTGCCTATTTTGTATTCGAGAATAATATCTTTCCCTCCGTCTTTACTGCAACGGGTTAGAGTAACATTGAACCCGATCCCTTCGAATAATTCGGCGATTACCCGTTCCGTATCTCTCCATTCAAGATTGTATAATTGCTCAGGAGCACATGCGATACAACGGATGATACTTTTGTTGAATTTCCGTAAATGGATTAATATATCGTATGGATTCTCTGACTGATCCGAGGACGATTGTTCTAACCGTTCGATCCAGTTATGTATTTCATCGATGTCTATTATTTCGATGTTCGATGATGATCCATGATGTGAAAAATGATTATTAACGTTTTTTATATGATCCGAGACCGATAAAAATTTATCATAAGAATCTGTTTTTTGTAGTCTGGCGAACATATCGGACACATAGCTGAAAAAATTTCCGTAGATATGATTACTGCCTTTCACTTCTACGGCGATCTTATATTTTTGGTCTATTGAACTGATGACGAAATCTGGAGTGTATGTATGTCCTCTTTGTCGTTGAGGAATACATACATCGTATCCCATTTGAGGAAACAGGGTGTGGAATTTATCGTAGATCGCTCTTTCCAGATGTGACATTAAGGGATGATTTTGTGTTTTGTGATTAATAAACTTTATACTATTTGATATTGTTGCCATATTAATTATCGATAGTGATTGAATCTATTTTTCTTTGGCGGATTGCCGTTGAGATGTTGATTCTGGTATATATAATTGCTATTACTATGAATCATATTTAAATAATTCGGATCCGCCTTAGTTACAAATATAGCGAAACTCGACTGATGAACGAAACGGATTATCCGGAAAGTTTCTGACTAATATTTGCCGATCTTGTTTTGCCTCCGTATAGCGGCTTCCAGCAGTTCGTCGTCCGAATAGTCTCTGTGAATCCCGTCCCGTTCTATCCGGCGGACGAGTTCCGTCAGCTCAGAGAAAAGCCGTCCGATATCGTCGCATACGGTGCGGTAGACCGGGCAGAGTTCCCGGACAGCAAGCATGAATCTGGTCGTGTCTTTCAATGTCAGTTTTTTAGTGAAGCGATACTTCGTAGTTCATCAAATTGTCGCCGAATGTCTTCAGTCTGATTATAATGTAGTTGTATGCATTAAGAAACATTGTGCAGTCATTGTAGATCCGCACGTATTCCGTGGTGATCTCAAAACGACGCCCTCGATCGGAGAGCGCCGCAGGCACTCTTGTCTTGTCATTTGCTAATAGTTTTCGAGTGATTTTATTCCGTAATTGTTGGCCTATACGGAGCATGACGTTCGTACCCACTTCGACCTTTTCGACAATACGGTCGATAACGTCGGCCGCTTGTTCCGTCACGTCGTAGTTATGTTCACGCATCTGCTCTACGGTCAGGAACTCGACAACGTAGCGGCATCCGTTTCCCTTGATCTGTGCTCAGCCCATCGAGCAATCGGCGCTGTTCGGACGTAATGTTTGTCATAGGGGTTTCCAGATGGTCGCGCTTTTGAATTGATACGAACAGTACAATACGGTTAATACCAATTAATTACATTGGCCGTATTTCATTATCGGTGGTACGGACAATATGCTTGATTACCCTGCGAACGGTGCTCCATTTCGGGAAGATGGCAAATGGATGCACCGTGCCATAGCTTATAAGAATGATCAGCAATGACACCAATGCTGCAAGCAGCAACCAGCCATATATTTCTTTCATGGAGATTACGAGAGCCTGTGTCTGTACCATGCCGTAAAGTCGAGTTAGTGGAATATGCAGGGCATCGGTATTGGCATTGATTATATTGGAACTCAGCAAAGCTGCATTTTTAGCCATCGTATGTTGTAGGAATTCGCCTATCAGCGCCGGACCAAGCGTAGCGCCCATTACCGCTCCGGTGAAGCCGTTGATCGTCAGAGCTTGCGGAAATACCTGAAACGGCAGGCCGCTCTGTACTATCGAAGTCAGAAACACGATGGAGATTATCACTGAAGCCGCTCCTCTGAAAAAGAGCGGAATAAAAAGCATTTCTTTCTCAATACCGTAGTCTATGACAAAATAGAAATATGCCAGATAAGCGGCCGCAAGGGCGAAACCTATGGCCGTCATGGTCTTATATCTCCATTTACGCCGGGCGAATGTAAGGTATGTGAACGCGCATCCGGCAACGATCCCGGCAAAGACATACCAATTAAGGTCTATGAGATTGGTGTCATCGAAACCGAGAATGTTGGCGGCATAGCTATGTTCGAACACATGCTCGGTAGCAATCAGCATAAAGAAGACGAAATATATGCCGGTGGCACGTAACACGTTGCGATTTTTCATCGCCCGGAATGAGATATAGGGGTGATGTAAAAAAGAGGCTCTCCACAGGTTTATGCCGATACAGACGATGCCGATCAATGTTGCTTCGCATACCTCGGCAGCGTCCCACCAGTCATAGAAACTGCCGTAAACGCAGACGAATGCGAAGCAAAGCATGAATATCGCCCACAAAACCGCACCGATCCAGTCGATGCCGAGCAAAGGAATGAACATTGGTCCGCGCACAGGCTTTACAAGGATCATCACCATGAGCATCATCAAGGCGAGCATCCCCGTCATAATCCAGTGCATGTATTCCCATTGGGAGAAAAACGCAGTGTATATCGTGGCTATGCCGCTGAGTTGTATGACACTGTCGACTATGATATAGACATAGCAGAAAAATATCGCCATGTCGCGCACGGGAGTCAACCATAGTTGTATGGTAGAGTTACATGCGAATGTCGCCTGCATCCTGAACCATCCCGCCACGAAACAAGTTCCGACGAGCAGAGGTACGCTTGCGGTATAGGCGCATATCACGTTTGCTGCGATCAGTACCATGCCAGAGACGAGCAATTGGTTTCGGGTGGAGAAACGGAACTTGATGCGAAACATCATGGCGAAGTTGATAGCCATGCCGATGAGCGAGGCGTAACCGGCCATGAGAATATCTTCCTGCATCACTGCTTTTGTGCCCACCATATCGGAAGCGGCTGCGAGATACACGCCTCCCGAGAATTGGATTATCAGGACAAAAAAGATGAACAGATACGGCTTGAGTCGCCGCGGGATGAAGTCGGGAACGTCCGGTATGTTGAATTAGTCAAGACTTAATCTGACAGTTACGCATAAAAAGAGTAGATTTGTAAC